>ERZ791929.226-NODE-226-length-57860-cov-3.663662_pt1 | contig 57860 bp, 43 predicted proteins | sample MGYA00510129_ERZ791929 | MGnify/ENA primary metagenome ERZ791929 (study PRJEB30046, sample SAMN00792049) | human gut metagenome | study: EMG produced TPA metagenomics assembly of the A metagenome-wide association study of gut microbiota in type 2...
AACTGACTTTTTTCGTCTCACAGGAGGAACATGCACCCATTTTCAGTGATGCAGTCTTTTCCGACTGGACGTTTTATAACCCTTTGTTTTTATTGTTTTTTCTGTCTGAAATCATTTTTTCCGGGTATAAAAAAACAGCCCTAAGGCTGTTTCTTGGTGCGCGGTATAAAACCAGAACCACAAAAAAAAGACATTAAGAAACAGCCATTTGGCCTTGCCTAGCCAAAGTATTCACACCAGATTTTCACCAAGCGATACACTCTGAGTGTATCTTTCTGACCCAAAAAACTCAACGTTTTTTGCTTACTGTGCAGCTATTCCCTTCTAACTAAGCGCCCTATGACCGCCCCGTTTTATAGAAAAATATTTGATTTTATTTTCAAGAAAATCAAAAAGCAAACAACTAAATCTCCTACCTTTGTCTTATTGAGTAGACTCATCCGCGGTCTAAATATTGCTTCTCATATTGGCGTAGTTTTACTTATTTTGGCAGGAGTCATTCCCCTTTTTCGGGTTAATCAAGATGCATTACTTCCCGCTATTCAGCATTGGTTTTCTATAACTTTTTTCGCCATTATAATTCATTATTTTATTAAAGGTTTTGAACTCGGCATTCATGATAGCGAAGTGGAGGAAGATAGGAGAAATGCACAACATTTGCGTGAGCTTCAATGGCAAACATTAAAAAACTCTCAAAAGAAAGATGCTATTGAGCGAGGTATTCGAATCGCAAATGCCTGCACTGAACTTTTAAATTCACCTAAATTTGACCATGCCACAAAAGAGGAAGCTCGTTTTTTACTCATAGAAATTTTCCAAGATGAAGAAGCTGTCGACAACTTTATAAAATTTTCTCATCTTAGTAAATTTAAGGCAGACTCTCTCGGTCAAGCAAAAGACGAGGGAATTGTAATTACTGCTGGAGACAATCGCATAACAGTTCAAGATATTCGGAGAATTGAATCGATCATTGGCAACCGATTCAGCTTATCCTTGTCTGCATTAAAGGATTGGAGCCAAAACTATAAAAATGGCATTAATACATTAGATCAACGACAAAAGAGCATTGCAAGATCCGACTTAATTAAGTCCCTTGAAACCAAATTCAAAGGAACTGCGAGATTATCCAGTAATTTCAAAGATGCCTTTGAGAGAGTTTTCCTAGCAAGACTATAAATAAAAAAGGGGGCTTCGCCCCCTCTACTTCATATTTTCTAGTTACAGTTCATATTTCTCACGATTTTAGTCTTTTCAGCTTTCTTCGTAGGTTTCTGTGATGGGACATAAATGGATTTCTCAGCCCACTCGAGAACTTCATTAGTCGACCACCGTTTCACTTGAAAAATACCCTCTTTTACACATACCGGAAATCCCTCCGTACCATATACAGAACAGACACCGCAGTGAAGCAGATAAGCAATCTCCGCCCCAGAAAGAAACGACACTTCCGATAAGTGATCTAATTTATTTTTACGAAATTCAACATAGAATGTCTTTAAATCTGATGGAGAAATCGTCGCTTGTCCACTAAACTTTTCGGGAAGCGAAACCATCAACTGCTGCACTTTCTCTGTAGCTAAAGAAGCTCCAGCCAATACAGCTACTTCCAGAAGGTCCTCAATCCGAACCCGCAAGTTTTTCTTGAAAAACTTATATTTTGCGCTTCGATTCACGACTTCACTCCCGAAAATCGAAGTGGCACATTCCAAAGTCAAGAAAAAACGGATTAAAAAACGTTTACGCATCTCTCACTTTTACCTCAAAACGTGATTTGATGCGCTGAGACTAAAACTTATACCGACCTCCCTACTACTAGGCACTGGGCAGAAGTTGTGTAGGCAGAGCTGGGCAGAAGGTTTATTTTTCCGTTTATTTTCAAATGACTGCTCAACCCCGAGACGGCTAAAAAAAATTCTTCCGCCCATAAAGCACTAAAGGCCGCCCATCGCTGGGCGGCCACCGAGATTTTACTTCGTGCGGACTAAGATCCAAGCAAGCACAATGGCTGCAAGACAAGCTCCGTCAACATAAACGTCGCCCGTGCAGACCATGACGGCCTGTGGCATAATCTCCCACGAAGAGAACAGATGATTCGGCATCCTGAACTCCTCATAAGAATGACGAGCCCGGTGTTACCAGCACTGGGCTCTGTCGTTTTCACTCCCTTGGCATTGCTGCTTTTGGGGCCTATTCTTCTGACCGGTGAACTACCCGGCAAAAGAACTATCAAGAAGTTCCGGCTAAGAAAAGTAGGCAACGACAGATCTGTTGACTCAGCGTGGTGCGGCCAATTCTACAAAGTCTTCACTGAGTTGCGCCCTGTTTTTGCCGCAAATACGCCTAAATATCCATTAATTCAGCAGGGCACAACATCACGTTTATCTTGCGCTCTAGCAGACCTAGTCTATTCACTTCAGGAAGATCCTAGAAAAAAAGCCCTAGCAACCACCAAGGAGACGGGTAAAACGGAAGTGACACGTCTGCTACCGCCTCTACAAGTCCATCACTCACAGTATCTGAAACATAGTCACTCGCGGAATCAGCAGCCCCCGTAGAAAGCACATCCGTCACAAAATCTGTTAAGTGTTCGTTCGACAACCCTGAATCCAGCACATTATCAGGGTCAAAAGAGGACGCTACTTCTGAAGTGGCAATAATCGGAACATCTGGGCAATCCTCTATCGTTGAAGAGATATATTGAACAGAATCCGTAGCCTTTAGTTGAAATTCCGCTATAGATTCAGAATCTTCCAAAATAAAAATATCCGTGTCTGGATGATTTGTTTCGGAAAACATCATCGCATTTATACCATTATCATTCAGGGCACCTACGACCTCCTGTTCAAAGACAATACCTTTGATGTTGTTTACATGTCCAGAAAATTCAACAAGATCAACAGACGAAAAATAGTCACAAATCTCCTGAGGCGAGGCATCCTGCAAATCAGTATATCCACGCCTTACAGCATCAAAAACAGATGATTCGTCTAGCATCAGTGCTTCTGATTTAACAATTTATCAAGCTCACTGCTACGAGAGTAATCCAATGCTCTCTTTCCATTTTTATTCCTTTGTTCTGGGTTTGCTCCCTTACTTATAAGAAATTTGGCCATAGCATAAAATCCTGCTTTGCTTGCGATAATAAGTGGTGTATCACCATCACCATCTTTAATTTCTATACAAGCACCACATTCAAGAAGATAAGCCACTATATCTTCACGGTTACGTTCGCACGCATAGTGTATCGGACATGCCGACCTATCGCCTAAGTTGACTGACGCCCCTTTCTGGACTAATAACTTAACTATTTCAAACTCACCTTGGTTAATCGCGTAAGAAATTACTGGAAGTTTATTTCCAATTCTAGAATTAGGATTCCCTCCTGCATTTAAGAACGCTTCGACGAATTCCCACTCATTATCTTGTGCTGCGCGCGATAGCAAACTATCAGTCGAGTCGTATTGAAAATTTACAGAAACACCTAAAGCTAGTAATCGTTTTGCAATCGATAAATCCCGATTTTTATAGGCTTGCAAGAGAGCTGCTTTTGCAAAATAATCTCCAAATTTGGCTCCATGAGCCTGTAATAGTTCTACGATTTCCGAACGTCCATAAGCATAAGCAACTACTAAAGCATTCCAGCCTTCGTTTGTGCACAAATTAACTGTTGCACCATGTTCGAGCAGAAACTCCACAATATTTTTCCAACCATTGAACGAAGCATGGATCAATGCGCTCCATCCTCGTTTATCGCGGCAATCGATTTCCGCTCCAGCTTTTAGCAGAAGTTCTGCCAACTCGAATTCACCCATGTGAAGGCAAAGCAACAGAAGGCTGCGCCCATTTTCATCACAGCCGTTAGGATTAGCGCCCTTCTCTATAAGTGCCAGCGCTAGATCGGTTTGTCCTCGCTCCAAGCAAATTCGTAGTGGTTCATGTCCTTCAGCGTCAAGTTGGAAGTGAGCAAAATTACACAACGTGCTAGCCAGGTTGGTAAACCCTCGAGTCACAGCAAGCTCGAACGGTGTTTGATCAGATATAAGTTCGTTGAGTAATTCAGGCTGTTGTCCAATCATGTCTATAACTTCTGGAACTTTTGCTGACATGAGCGCTTTTTGAAACGCAGTCCTCATGTCATCTCCAGCTTTTGATTGACGTGACAAGTTGACCTGTGCGGCGGAACTTTGAAGTGCATTCATATCTGGCCTTGAAATGTAACCCTTAACGCCTTTTGTACGTTGCTCAGAGACAAGTATGTATGCCACTCACTCTTCGCAAAGCCCCATCATACGCCTTTCCATTTAACGTACACCCGAAATGGAAACGAATCTTTAAACAAATTTCTTCCATATAAAAATCACCAATTGATCTCAAATGGAATTTCCGGCAGAATTAAGATTCCTAATGGAAATTCTTCTCGCCATGGCTAAATTTGGGTATGTACGCGTCAGCTCTGACGGCCAAAACACTGAAAGACAACTTGCTGATCTCAAACTGGATCGGCTCTTTGTGGATCACGCCTCCGGCAAAGACATCAATCGCCCGGAGCTTCAAAACTTACTCACACACTTGCGCAAGGGGGACGTGATCTACGTTCACTCTATGGATCGGCTTGCGCGCAATCTGCAGGACCTGTTGCGACTCGTCGAAAAAATCACTTCCGCCCAAGCGACGCTAGTTTTCGTTAAAGAAAACTTGACATTTTCTCCAGACAAAGAGTCGTCACCGATGGCCGTACTCTTGTTGCAGTTGCTCGGTGCGGTTGCCCAGTTTGAACGCAGTCTCATCAAGGAACGCCAGCGCGAAGGCATTGAAAAAGCCAAGGCGCGAGGCGCATACAAAGGACGAACGCCCATCGACGAAGCAAAACTCAAGGAAGCGCTTCGCTTGTGCGAGACTGGGACTTCCGTCGTTAAAGCCGCGCAGTATCTGGGGATTGGAAAGAGTACGCTCTATAACTACCTCGCCAAGATCAAAAGCTCCTCTCATTGATCAACCATTGATTTTTTGTTTCAACAATGCTTACTACCTCAGCTCAACCCTCATCGGCTAAATACGCTCCCGGCATGCGCGTTTTGATCCGCGATGCCGAGTGGTTGGTCAAACGTGTGGAACTTGCTTCCAACGCACCGAAGGATCGCCCGCATGAATTAACCTGCATTGGCATTTCGAATCTGGTTCGCGGCAAAGAAGCGCTCTTTCTTGAAGGTTTCGAAGACGAAATCACCATCTTGCGCCCCGAGGAAACTCGACTTGTGCAGGACGATTCTCGGAGCTACATCAAATCCAAACTTTTTATCGAGTCGCTTTTAAGAAAGACACCTGCGACAGATGCCAAGGTTCACATCGCTCAGCACGCGGCCATGGACGTTCTGGAATACCAGCTTGAGCCTGCCATTCAGGCCTTAAGCGCTACGCGCCCCCGTATCCTGATTGCTGACGCTGTCGGTATCGGCAAGACTCTGGAAGCCGGCATTCTGGTTTCTGAACTTATTGAACGAGGCCGGGGACGACGTATTCTGGTTTTGACCGTCAAGGCAATGCTTGAACAATTCCAAAAGGAATTCTGGAACCGCTTTTCAATTCCGTTGACGCGTCTTGATAGCGACGGTATTTCGCGCTTGCAGCAGCAAATTCCCGCCAGCCACAATCCATTCCTGTACGTCGACAAAGCCATCATTTCGATTGACACCTTAAAGCAGGACGTTCAGTATCGCGACTACCTCAACTCCGCTTACTGGGACATCATCCTCATCGACGAAGCGCACAACGTGGCCGACCGCGGTACCGGCAGTCAACGAGCACGCCTTGCAAAGCTCCTCTCAACGCGATCTGACACGCTCATCATGCTTTCAGCTACGCCGCACGACGGCAAACCCGAGAGCTTTGCAAGCCTCATCGACATGCTCGATCCCACCGTGCTGCCCGACAAGAGCCACTACACGGTAGATGACTTTAAAGACAAAGGTCTCGTGATCCGTCGCTTTAAGGCCGACATCAAGGATCAGGTTGCGTCTGCTTTCCAAATTCGTGACATTGATACCATCGAGATCACAGCAAGCAATGCCGAGGAAACTGTCTACCAGGCATTGCATGAAATGAAGTTCGAGAAAATCGACGAGAAGCACAAGCCCGGTACCGAACTCTTCAAGACAACCCTTACCAAAGCGCTTTTCTCAAGCCCGCAGGCCTGTATTTCTACAGTCGAAAACAGACTCAAAAAGCTGCGTGCTCAAAACGACAAGGCATCTAGCCAGACGCTTGCCAACGACATTGCGACACTCGAAGACTTCCTGTCCAAACTTCAGACGATCAAGGTTGAGGATTTCAGCAAATTCCAACGTCTCGTCAATTTGCTTAACGGAACTGATGGTTCGAAATTCGGTTGGAACAAAAAAGATACCGAGGATCGTCTGGTTATCTTCACCGAAAGTCGTCAAACGCTTTCCTTCCTGGAAGCACATCTGCCGGCTGCACTTGCCCTCAAGGAAAAAGAGGTCGTCGTTCTTAAAGGTGACGACAGCGACAAGGATCTCATGGACGCTGTCGAGCGCTTTAATAAGGCCGATTCTCCCGTGCGTCTGATGCTCGCAACCGACGTTGCCAGTGAAGGTCTTAATCTGCATCGTCTCTGCCACCGCCTGATTCACTTTGACATCCCCTGGTCGCTGATGACGTTTCAGCAGCGCAATGGCCGTGTCGATCGTTACGGACAGACCAAACAGCCGCTCATTCGCTATCTGCAAACACTGCCGCAAGACCAATCGCTCAAGTCGTTTGGCGACGCGCACATCATTGAACTTCTGATCGAGAAAGACAATAACGCGCAGAAAAACATTGATGATCCGCGAGAGTTTTGCGGTACAAAGGAAGAACAGGAGCAGCGCACCATTGCCAAGGTTCAGAATGAAAAACCATTGGAGGAATTTAATTTCGACGATCCCCTTGCGGGCTTAGGGTTTGCGGAAACCCAGGAAGCAGACAGCTCCGCTTCCGGCTTAATCGCTACAGATGAAAAAGTCGTTGAACGCAATTTGATTTTCGCGTCCGACTACGACTTCGTTTCGAGCGCAATTGAATATCGAAAAACTCTGCCCGAAGGCAAAGGCAGAATCGATACGACAAACGATGCAATAGCCTCTGAACATCTCATCAAGCTCGCACCTCCACTAGATCTTGAGGTTCGTCTTTCCTATTTGCCGAAAGAAGTTCTGCCGGATAACGGCTACTTTCAGCTCACCGACGACAACAGCCGCGTGCAGGAATCGATCCGCAATGCGTCGCTTAACCCCAATTCAACCTGGCCGCAGCTGCAGCTTCTCTGGGAGCTGCACCCCGTTGTTCAATGGATGGAAGATTGGGCTATCGGTTCTTTTGGGCGGCACTCAGCCCCGGTTTTGTATCTGCCTGACCGTCTGGGAACCGATGAAGTATGGGTTCTTATGCAAGCCGGCTACCCGAATCGGCGCGGCTATACCCCTGTGCACGATTGGGTGGCGGTAAAAGTCGACAAGGGCTCAGCAGAAGTCGTCTCGCGTCGTGAGTTGATGTCCAAAATTAACTTCGCCCGGCCGCTCATCAATTCCGGTGAAGTTGTTCCTGTGGAAGAACTCACAAAACTCCTCCCGATCTGCGTTCAGGCGGCCCGTAGCCATGTTGACGATAAAAAACGCAGTTATGAGGAGCAGACCAAGCCCAAATTGGATCGCCAATTGGCTGAGCTTGAAGAGCTTCGCGGTAAACAGCTCGGCTTATTTGAAGAGCTCCCCTTGGATCTCGACGAAAAGAGCCTCACGCGAACCCAGCTCAACCAAAAGCGTCAGATTGATTTCATCAACGCGACGTTTAAAAACGCTCAAGACTACGTGCGTGAAGTCTATGAATTAGGCAAAGAGCCCTTCATTCAGGTGGTTGCCGTATTCTGCGGCAAGGTTACTGACGGTGTCGCAAACGTGCAATCTGGAACCGAGCACAAGCAAACAATCCAAAGCGGCATGACGGGAATGCTCTTTTAGTCGCTCATCAAGAACCGAACACTATTGGGGAAAAGCACAATGGAATGGACCGGAATTCAAAACGAAAATGAGTTCTACAGCGCTTACTTCTTCTCAGAAGGCTTGATGAGTGCGCTCAACGAGCGGCTTAAGAAGTGGAACGACGATGAAGCAAAAGCCAAGGAAGAAGCTCAGTCCCGAGAATTAACTACTTTCAAGCGATCACCAGCCTCTGCTCTGCGTCTGGCCTGTCGCGATCTTGCCATCGCTCTTGATGACTTTTCTCGCACAACTGGCCTCACCCGACTGCAAGCCGAACGCGAGATCAACAACAAACTACTCAGCATATTCGGCTTGCCGACATTTAAGTACTCCGACGGCACCCTCATGCTGGATCCGGCCTTCCCTAACGGAGACGACAAGACGCCCGTTGCCTTGGTTGGTTCTCTGTATGCCGAAGGCAACATCACGGATCCCGTGCTTTGGGTTTTGGAAGCGTCTTCTCTTGGTCAAATCAATTCGGAAGACACGGATCCGCTGCAGTGGAAGGTATCCCGTGATCAATTTTCTTCCTTACCCAAACTTACGACAGCAGCAGAAAAGGATCTGGATAGCCAGAACTGGCTACATTTCCTTCGCAAGGACGTTTTTGGCTGCGCGAACCCGCCGCGTTGGGTAATTCTGGTTGCTGCCACGTCCTGGATTCTGATTGATCGTACCAAGTGGAACAAAAACAGCTGTCTGCGCTTTGACTGGAAGGAAATTGCGACACGCAGAACGCAGGATGTTCTCAATGGCTGTGCCGCGCTGCTTTGCGCTGAATCCATGGTGGGGGTGAGCGGCCGCGTACTTCTGGATACTGTCGATGAAAGTGCGCACAAGCAAGCCTATGGCGTTTCGGAAGACTTAAAACGCTCCCTGCGTGAAGCCATTGAATTGTTGGGTAATGAAGCCGCTGCCCAACTCATCGCTAAAGGCGTGGCGCAAAAAGACCTGCCCGACATTCTCACTCGAGAATGTCTGCGCTACATGTACCGCATTCTCTTCCTGCTCTTTGTGGAGTCGCGCAAGGAACTCAATTACGCACCTGTCGACAATCCGGCTTATGCCACCGCCTACTCATTTGAATCGCTGCGTGATCTGGAAACGATTCCGCTAATGACAGACGAGGACGTCAACGGCCGCTATATCCACGACTCGATCACGAAGCTCTTCCGTTTCTTTGAAAAAGGCACGGGTAATGCTGAAACGACAGGCACTCTCGGCAACTTCGGAGCAGCGGGCTTTACCATCTTCCCGTTGCGCGGAGCGCTCTTTGATTCAAGCCGTACGCCCAACCTTAGTAACGTTGTGTTCACCAACAAAACGCTGCAGCAAGTCGTTCGGCTCATGAGCCTTTCTCGAGGTTCAGAAGGCAAAGGCCGCAAGCGGAGTCGCACCGATCGAATTTCGTACGCGCATTTAGGCATCAACCAGTTGGGCGCTGTCTATGAAGCCCTGCTGTCCTATCGCGGCTTTTTTGCAAAAACCGACCTCTTTGAAGTTCGTCCGGCTGGAAGCGTCGCCGATGAATTTGACACTGGTTACTTTGTCACGGCAGCAGAACTGGCCGATTACAACGACGAAGAAAAGTTCCTCGAAGAAAACAGCGACGGAGAAAAAACGCTCAAACGTTACCCGAAGGGTACCTTCATCTATCGCCTGACTGGGCGAGATCGCGAAAAGTCTGCCTCGTATTACACACCGGAAATTCTTACCCAGTGTGTCGTGAAGTACGCGCTGAAGGAATACTTTGAAACCGTTGTCGACAAGCTCGCAACCGATCAGGAAAAAGCAGACAAGATTCTGTCGCTTCGTATCTGCGAACCTGCTATGGGGTCGGCGGCGTTTTTAAACGAAGCAATCAACCAGCTCGCCGTGCGATACATGGAGTACGCACAAAAAGCCAAAGGTGAACGGCTCTCGCTTGACGATTATGGCAAAGAGCTGCAGCGCGTCAAGATGTACCTGGCCGACAACTGCGTCTACGGCGTTGACTTGAATCCTGTAGCAGTGGAACTCGCTGAAGTTTCGTTATGGCTCAACGCACTTTCTGACGACAAATTCGTGCCGTGGTTTGGCTTGCAGCTGCATGCCGGCAATTCACTTGTCGGCTGCCGCCGCACGGTCTACACGCCTGAACAGCTTTACGCCGGTAATGCCACTGACATTGAGCCCACTGATATTGGCTGCAAACCACTCAAAGACAATCAGATCTGGCAGTTCCTTGTCCCTAACAAGCTTATGTCCGACTACAAAGACAAGGACGTCAAGGCGCTTTTCCCGACGGAAATCAATACGCTCAACAAGCGCCGGAAGGCCTTTTTCCGAAAAATCACGGACGTTGATGCTGCCCTGATGGTCGAGCTTTCGCAAAAAGCGGAAAAACTCTGGCAGTCCTGGGCAAAGAAATTAGCAACGCTTCGCGCTCAAACCACTGATCCGTACGCTATCTATGGCCGCCAAACAAAAGCCAAAGAACTGACGCTTTCATACCAACAAAAGAATCAGCTCACGGAAAGCCTGCAAAACGGTGATGGCCGAGAAGAAAGCGGCGAATTCATGCGCCTCAAAATGGCCATGGACTATTGGTGCGCCCTGTGGTTCTGGCCCATTGACAAAGCATCCGAATTCCCGACGCTTGACGAATTCCTGTCCGACATGGGCATGCTGCTTTCAAGTGAAGTGCTCGATACCGCGAAGGAAGAAAAAGTCATACAAGTAGATCTTTTTACGACGCTGAAACCTGCTACAAGCGTCGCTGAAGACGCCTCAGGGCGCCTTCAAGTGAGTGAACTCAAACTTCTGTGCCCGAAGATCGCTATCTCGGAGGAACTCGCCCAGCGCTATCGCTTCTTCCATTGGCCGCTCGTGTTTGCAGACATCTTTATGAGCGATCCCGATCATGTAGGGTTTGACCTGACATTCGGAAATCCGCCGTGGCGTGTGCCGACATGGAATTCCGGGGAAGTCATCGGCGATTTTGTGCCTCGGGTGTTGTTTCGTAGCGAAAGTGCTTCAAGCATCCAGGCGAAATTGCTTGGCAAAGACGAAAACAATCAAACGCTTTTTGATCGGAGGGCGGACATTGCCAAAGTGTGGCGGTCGGAATACGAAGAAGCCACGGGATCAAAGAATTTCTTTACCGTCAACTATCCGATGCTTGCCGGTAATCGTTTGGATCTTTTCAAGGTCTTTCTGCCGCTTGCCTGGGAAAATGCCTCGACAAGTGGAGTGCAGGGATTCCTGCACCCGCTCACCAACTTCACGGAGACCAAGGGCGTAACTCTGAGAAGAAATTCGTACAGCCGGTTGCGTTACCTGTTCAAATTTGTCAACGAGGAAAGCCTTTTCGAGGACGTTGGGCACCCAGTGAAATTTGCCGTGGCAGTGTACGCAAATGAAAAAAAATCAGTTGCCGCTAAAGTCATCATGAACCTTTTCCATCCCAAGACTGTGGATGACACATTCGAATCAACGGACGACTCGATTGCTGAAGGCATCAAAGACGAAAACGGCAACTGGAATCACAAGGGACAGAAAGACCGCCTGATTACGATCGATGAGAAGGTACTGGAAGATATCGGCCGCGTCTTTGCCGACAGCCTTACGGCGCCTGTTTTGCCCGACATCCACAGCGAAAGCCTGCTGAAAGTCATGCAGAAGTTTGCCCATATCACAACCCGCATTCGTGATTTGGGAGACGACAACTACTGCATCTCTAGTATGTGGAACGAAACAACATCAAGAAAAGATGGGACGATTGCTGAATTTCCGCAGCTGCAGACCAAAACGCCTGATTCGTTCGGAAAACTGATTCTCAACGGGCCACACCTCAGCGTAGGAAACCCGCTTTTTAAGACGCCTAATAATCCTTGCATTAGCAAAGGAGACTGGCTACCTATTGATCTTGAGCTAATCCCTGATGACTTCATTCCGCGTTGCAAGTACGAGCAGAAATGCGATGACACGACGTATGCGATTCGTCAGGTGACGTGCAAGTGGGATGACAAGGCGTTTGATCAGCATTGGCGATTGGCATATCGGGAAATGGTGAATTCGGATAGTGAACGAACACTGACGAGCGGCATCTACCCACCTGCAGTGTCGTGCGTTAACACCATCAACATTTTCGCCTCCTCCAACGAACAACAACTTTTGGCTGTCGCCTCTAGCTTCGCAAGTCTCCCGTTAGATGCGTATGTTCGCATGTTGGGTAAAGGTCATCTTCTACCTGAATTAATTTCTGGTCTTCCTCTCGTCAATTATGAACAGCGCTACATTGCTGCTATTTCCCGTTGTCTGGCTTTGATGTGCATGACGACATCATACAAACCGCTTTGGGACTCGCAGTTTCAAACTGAATTCACCAAAGAACAATGGACTCAACAATCCGCAGGACTGGATGCTGACTGGTTCTCACGCCTGACATCCGATTGGTCCAGGAACTGTGCTCTTCGCAGCGACCTCATGCGTCGCCAAGCCCTGTTGGAACTGGATGTCCTGACAGCTCAGGCAATGGGGCTTGATCTGCAGGATCTTCTGACGCTTTACCGTCTGCGCTTCCGCGTCATGCGCGAATATGAAAAAACCACCTGGTATGACCAGAAAGGAAGGATCGTTTTTACACAAAATCGTGGGATGACGAACTGTGGCTTACCCTATGTCAAACGCTCAAAAGACGCCGATGAAGGCATCACCTACCGTAAAAACGGTTACGACGTAGATACCGGAGGCCTTGGGTTTGAAGATGTCAAAGATATGAAAGAAGGTTACGTTGAAAAGACCTTCCCAGATATCTCCATGAGCGACGAACCACAGTTGACCACCATCAAATATGTGGCACCGTTCTTCAAGATGGATCGAGAAGCCGACTATCGGTGCGCATGGAAAGCTTTTTACGTTCGATTTGACAAACCAAATTTTTGCTAAAACAAAGGCCACACGAAAGGAATTCAAATGAACGACTGTATTACATTTGACGATAGAGATGAATTTGAACGTAAGCCATTTGCCGAAAAACTAATTCGTCTGATTGAAGAAGATGTCGACGTTTTTCCTCTTGCAATTAATGGCGAGTGGGGAACTGGAAAAACTGAATTCTGTAAAAAAATCGTTCATTTGATAAATCAAGAACACGCCTCATCAATGAAAGCAGAATATTTTGATGCATTCTCTGAAGATGCATATAATCAACCGCTTACTAGCATACTTGCAAGGTTATATAAAACTTATTCTGACGAACGTGACAAAAAAGAGCTTAAGAAGCACGCTACAAATCTAATGCTTACCGCGGCTGGAATATTCGTTGAATCATTCCAGCCTACATTTGGAATCTTATCAGAAGCGTTACCTAAAACAATCAATAAATTTATTTCCGGAATTCTCGAACAAGCATTTGAACATAAAGCAAAAACTGATGAATACCTTGATGAACTTAAGTCATTTTTGACCAAAGTCACTGCGCGTGAAAAACTAGTCTTGTTTATTGATGAATTGGACCGATGCAAACCTGATTACGCATTACATCTACTCGAGGTCGTTAAGCACGTTTTCGATATACCGAATCTCAAGATTATTTTTGTAGTAAATCAAAATCAGCTCATCGAAATAGTAAGGCACAGTTACGGAAACAACCAAGAAGTTGCTACAAAATACTTAGATAAATTTTTTAAACTTAACATCAATCTCCCCCAATCCACAACAAACTCACGCCGCAAGCTAACCTTAAATTCAAAACAGTACATTGACATTGAGTTTGAACGATTAAATATTTTCGACACACCTTTATTTAAGAGGCCAAATGAAAACACGATAAACCCGATTTTCTTGCTATATGAACTGGTTGACTTCTACAAATTATCATTGCGAGATATAGAAAAGTTAGCAAGAAACATTACCGTATTCTCTACATTAAATAATTACAGTGAAAATCTTCTACCTGGCTTCAAGTTAATTTCGCTGTATGCAATTTTCCAATGTACATTTAATGGCAAGATGTACCAAAATCACAAGAACCTAAATGACGCCTTTAAGCAAAATTATGATCTGGCACCAGAAATACTCAATGACAACGATGAGTCCCATTACAGGCACATTTTGTATTTGGTACTATTCGAAGATGAACAGAAGATAATTAACTACCTCTTTGATAATTGGTCATCACAATACACTCTGGAATGGCGTAGAAAATATTTCATTGACGAATTGATAAAACTAGATAATCTTGTATCGAAATAGTCATTTTCACTTGCTTTTTCTCATTTTTGTTGAGTCTCTATGCTCCCGAGCCTTACTGAACGCGATATCGAAGCCGGTCTTCGTTCTTTTATTGAACGCGAGTTCCCGATTGCAACTCCGGCATTTCAACCCGATGGTGTCTCTATTGTCGACTCCTACATCGAGAAAAAAGGCAACTTCATTCAGGGACCGTGGTTGGAAATTCGCAGGCCATTCCGCACGATTCCGGCTGATATGAAGGCGGCGTTGCCGCATTTATCCGGCAAATGGGGTATTGCAAACGACTGGGTTCCGTATGCGCATCAGTTAAAGGCGTTTGAGAGACTTGCCTACCCCAATCCGAAATCAACAATTGTGGCCACCGGCACCGGTTCCGGTAAAACCGAATGCTTCCTTTTGCCGGTGATTGACGCCGTCTTGCAGATGAATGCCGAGAATATCCCCGGCATCAAAGCAATCGTCATCTATCCGATGAATGCGCTGGCAACTGATCAGGCTCGTCGCTTTGCGAGCATGTGCGAAGACATCGTGCAAGCTGATGGTCCTCGTTTAACGGTTGGCCTTTACACAGGATCCCCGGACTCAATATCCGGCATCATGAAGGGCGAAAACTGCATCACGGACCGCAAGGTGCTGCGTAAGAACCCGCCTGACATACTGCTGACCAACTACAAGATGCTCGACTTCCTGCTGCTGCGTCGTGAGGACCGAGCATTGTGGCGCACAACAACGGCTAAGAGTTTGCGCTACCTCATTGTCGACGAACTGCATACCTTTGACGGTGCCCAAGGCACAGACCTTGCCTGTTTGATTCGTCGCTTGCGCGACTTCCTTAACCTTGATGATGGGTTGGCATGCGTCGGTACATCCGCCACCCTTGGCGGCAGTGACGGGTTGGGCGCCTTGCAACAATACGCAAGCGATGTCTTCGGGGCCGACTTCTCTAACGAAGAATCAATCATTAAAGAGGATCGCCTCTCACTGGGGGAATATCTTGATACGTTTGGCCCGCGCCACTTTGAAGGCCGTTGGCCCACGCCATATCAGTTCAAGGCTTTCCAGTCTCTTTCAAGGGCTTGCACAGCTGAGCGCTTTGCTTCCGAAGCCTATTCCCTGTGGTTCGGACGTTTTTTGTCTATTACAGAAAACGACAAAGAGAGTTGGACGCAAGCCGCGCTTAAGGTCGGTCAATCATTGCCTCACCTTGAAGCCTTCCAGCGCCTGATGAGCACCGAGAACGAAGTCGTACACGTTGAAGAGCTGGCACACCAATGGAAGCGTGAACTGGACGTTTTAAAAGGCTTTTCGCACGAGGAAATCGTTCTTTTGATCCGAAGCCTTGCCGCTCTTGTGTCCATGGCAAGACTCACCGGTGCCAAGGGCAGAATCATTCCGTTTTTGACCGTACGCGTGCAATTCTGGCTGCGAGAGCTTACCAAGATGCTTGCAACGGTCGAGAACACACCAAAACTCGTTGCCGCCGCAGACCTTACAGAGAACTCTCCTCTGGCATTGCCGCTTGTCACTTGCCGAGACTGCAATGCGACAGGATGGGGAACGACAGTCAATGTTGACAAGATTTCCACCGATCCCGATTTCTTCTACAGAAATTGGTTTGCCGCGAAACCCGAGTGTGCCGTTCTGTATCCGGTCAAAAGAGAGGAACTCTGTAAGCAGCTCAAGCTCTACGCCAAGGACATGTGCTATCTCAACACCAAGACTCTTGAGTTGAGCTGGGTTGGCATCGGCAAATCCGCCGAGGAAGTGTGGGCTAAAACACTACCCAATGAACACGGAATCAGCGAATTCATAGTGGTCCGTCGGCCGGATCTTATCAAATCAACGAAATCGGAAGACGGTCGCTATGTCCGCATGAGCACCACTTGTCCCTGGTGCGGCAGCGAAAACACAATGCGCCTCTTTGGTGCTCGTTCTACGACGCTTTCCTCCGCGCTCTTTGGACATCTCAATTCGAGCACCGCCAACGACGATCACAAGTTGATCGCGTTTTCCGATTCGGTACAGGATGCCGCGCACCGTGCCGGCTTTATCGAAGCTCGCAACTACCTCTATACCGTGCGTCAGGCTGCCGCCGGCGTCATCCGGACAATCCGACCAGGAGAGCGACTGTCTTTGGATGCTGTGTTAAACCGCCTAACCGATCACTGGGTTGCAGAAATCGGTGCTGCCAACAAAGCGCGGACGAGCAATTCCTCCTACGTCAAGCAACGAGCCGACGATATCGCCGCAGCCCGTTTTGTCACGACATTTGTTCCGTCAGACATGCTCTGGCGAAAAGCCTGGCGTGACTTTGCCGATAAGGCTTCAGAACTATGGCAGCCGCTCTCAGCCGGAGGATTTAACCCCAAGGTCGATTCGATTGACAAACGCTTTGAGATCGTTCCGGCCTTGTACGTCAATGAAGATTCCGGACAGAAAAAATCCGACTGGGGGCGTTTTGTCGACGACGTCAAAGCCCGACTGCGTTGGGAAGTTTTCATTGAATTGACACTGCGCTCGCATAGCGGCCGCACACTAGAACTTGCCGGCATTGGCGCTGCCGTTCCGGATCCGTATCTGATTAAGGAAGCCGCCGCACAATTTCAGACCAAAGTTGTAGAACTCGTGGGCGGTTTGCGCGACAAACCCATCGAGGATTTCGAGCGCTTCATCACGGGCTTTTTGATGCACCAAAAGTCACGCGGTGCTTTTGATGTGAACGCCATCGAGGGACTCTCCGACTTCTCTTACTTTGTTGAAACTGGAGAAGACTATATCTTCAACAGGAGTTTGTCGCTGCCCAATTACGGCAAACGCTTCCGTCCGCCCGCTCCGCTTGCCATGCGCCCGTTGAAGAGTTCCTCCAAGGGGTTCTTTGATTCGATCCTGCCGACTTCGTCTCGTTCTGAGACGTGGTACAGCGTGTGGCTAACCAGCATCTTTGGCGCAGAGCTTGATGTCGTTGCCGGCTGCGAAGACATCTACACCGCCATGCTTGATGTACTTCGATCGCTTGACATGGTTCATGTGATCTGGATGAAAAAGCAGACCAATACGCCGGTCTACATGCTCAATCCGCAAACCTGGTACATCGCACGCTCCCTTAAGCGTGCCGTGTGTCCCTCGTGCGGGCGCTGGCACGTTTTTGAAGGCACTGCTGAAAATTGCTCGCAGTGGGAGCACATGCACTGTTTGTCGAAAAAGTGCAATGCCGAAACACACGTTATCGAGCCCTTTGCCGAGGAAGAGGACCTCTATCAGGGAACGCCGTATCGAGCAACAGCGCGCGAACATACGGCTAATGTCCCCAGCCAGGAACGCGGACGAATCGAGCGCAGTTTCATCCATGGCAAGGAACCCTGGGACGTCAATCTGCTTTCGGCCACACCCACGCTCGAGATGGGTATCGACATCGGCGATCTTTCTTCTGTGCTCTTGAGTTCCATGCCTCCGAAGCAGGCTAGCTACCTGCAGCGTATCGGGCGAGCCGGGCGTCGCGACGGCAATGCGTTGGCAATGACGATCTGCGGCTCCGATCAGCACGCCGAGTACTTCTGGGCCGATCCCGAAAAGATGTTGGCCGGCGCCGTGGAACCGCCCGGAGTCTTCCTGCATGCCATGGCCGTGCTCGAGCGTCAGCTTTTTGCGTTGTCCCTTACACGTTGGATGAGCCAATATCCGGAAGCCCAGATTCCGGCCAAGATAGATGACATCATCAAACCGGAAGTGCTCAATGCGGAAAGCTACACTCCGGAGAGTTTCCCGCTGGGATTCCTTGACTATGTCATAAACGAAGCCGAGAGCTTGTATCAGGATTTCTGTTCGCTCTTTACTCGCAGCACTGTCAGCGGCAGTCTGTCGCCGTTGGTCTTTACCCCCGACGAAAAAGAGCGCTTGCGCGATTATCTTGTTGGATCCTCCGAAGGTCGTTCTTCACTTCGAGATCGTCTAATCGGCAAACTGCGCAAACTCGAGCTGCAGCGAGAAAGCTACGTCAACAAGCGTCGTGAGTACCAGAATGCTCTGAAACGCCGCCAAAACGCCCCGCAAGACGAGGCGCGCGACAACGACATTGAAGAACTCAAACAGAACATCTCCTCGCTAACAAGTCTGATTGCGGCCGAGTTTGCCAACAAGCAAACCTTGAACATGCTCACCGATGAAGGACTGCTGCCCAATTACGCCTTCCCGGAAGAAGGCATCACGATCGACAGCATGGTCATCAAACTGCGCAATCGCGGTGAAAAGGAGAAAAGCGGCGCCAGTCCCGAAAGTAAGGATCACGGCGTCTATAAGCGTTTTACGTTCCAACGCGCGGCCTCAAGCGGCCTCACTGAAGTTGCGCCCGAAAGCAATTTCTACATTAACGAGTACATCCTGCATATTGATCAGGTTGAACTCGCTGACGACGAACTCAAACGCTGGCGTTTCTGCCCGAATTGTCAGTATTCCGAACATGAAACACTCGATGAACGCAGTTCGGCTTGCCCTTGCTGCGGTTCACCCGAGTGGCGTGAAGAATCGCAAGCGCGCCAAGTGCTACCGCTTCGTACGGTCTACGCATGGGCTGATCTCAAAAACGACCGTATCAAGGACGATGATGAAAGTCGTCGGCCGCTGCTGCAAACTAAAAAAATACTGGTCGACTTCACCGGCAAAGCTACTCGAAAGTCCTTTGTCATGGATGCCGCCGGCGGTTTTGGCTTTGAGTACATCTCTTCGGTCACACTTCGCGACTTTAACTTCGGCCCTGTCGGTCGAAATGATGCGCAAAACATTGAAGTTGGCGGCAGCAAGCTGCCGGCTCCCGGATTTACCGTTTGCAAGGGCTGCGGTCGAGTCAAGCAAGACGAACACGCGCGAAATAAGCGTCCGCAACACGATTTTGACTGTCCGTACGCCAAGCAACCGGACAAAGTTGAATGGTTCGATGGGCTCATCCTTTATCGTGAATACCAAAGCGAGGCGTTGCGAATTCGCTTGCCGGGCGGGTTGTTGGCCGCAAGTTACGGCCCTGAAGTCTTATCTGCTTCAATCACGGCTGCTCTTCGTCTGGGACTTAAACGCTACTTCCACGGCTCGGTCGATCATTTGCGGTTCACGCAAATCGAAGAGCCTCAGGAGGGGTCAGAAAAGCTCTACTACATTGTGGTCTACGACACGGTCCCTGGCGGCACGGGTTACCTCAAGGAGTTGATGTCCGATCCTGGCAATCTAATCGGTGTCTTCCGTGAAGCCCTCAACGTGATGGTCAATTGTGACTGTGGCGGTGATCCCGAAGCCCGCGGCTGCTACAAGTGTGTTTATCAGTACCGCGACGCATCCAATCGCAAGAACATTTCGAAGCTTTGCGCGATTGATGTTCTAAGCGAACTCACTGCATCAAACAAGGTCGTAAGGCCTGGTGTTATCGACACACGAAACAGTACCGATGGCGACAGTGAGCTTGAGGTTCGCTTTATCCGTGCACTGGGTAAGGCCGGTCTCGTTGCCGAGATGAAGCGCTGCCAGGAAGGCATGCCGCACTACCTCGTCAAGATGCAGTCCGGCAAGCTCTGGCGCATGGATCTGCAAGTGGACATGACGGGCGACACGCCTTCACGTCCAGACTTCGTCCTTCGTTCCTGGAAAGAATCCGAGCGTGCTCCCGAAAATGAAATGGCTATCTTCACCGACGGTTGGCGCTATCACGCCGATATCGTGCGGGAAGATTGCGCCAAGCGGCAAAGCATCCTCAACACCGGTCGACACGTCTGGACACTTTCGTGGCACGATGTGCCGGATGCGCTGAGCGACGACAACAATTCGGACAGTGTGTTCTGTGACTCACTTTTATGTCGCCCGGCACCTAAAGGCGGAAAACTGCTTGATCAATATAAAGCTTGGCAGGCAAGCATGCAGCAACGAGGGTTGAGTGACTTCCCTCCATTCAATCAACTGATTGAAGACTGGGTCGAAAACAAAAACAGTTTCGATCGACTCCTGCAGTGGATGAACAATCCTGAAAAAGCCCAGAAGGCCGCCCAGGCATTGGCTTTTTTCCGCGGCATGCAGTCCGTAGTGACTGACGACATGCGACGTCTGCCCGTTGTTACCCTAAAAGGCATGACAGCACAGGCACTTGCCGCAACCGACAACGTAAAACGGCACGTCTTCGGTCTGCACCAATCCGCTGACAAAGGTTGGGCATCAGTACACGACTTCATGAACACCTATCGCACGGCGTTCTATGTCGATCCGGACGTCTTTGCTTTGCACAAGGATGAGCCGGCAGCCTGTCCGGCATCGCAATCTCTTCGTGCTTTCTGGGCTTCGGTCAATATGGCTAGCCTTGCCGAAGACGTGCTCATTTACCCGCAGGCTCGTCCCGAGGACGGGGCCGACCCTGCCATTAGCTACCAAATGCCATGGGCCCGAGCAACGGATGAAATTGCCTCAAAACCAGGAAGTATCCTGCCAGCTTCTGTCAGTAACGAAGCTCCGGTCTCTGTCCCCTCTCAAATGGAAGAATTTGAGACTCTCTGGGCAGAAGCGAAAACGTTACTTCCGGAAGAACTGCAGCTTCTTGCCGATGAACTCAAAAAACTGGAGGTCGCCATTGACCTCAACAACATCGGTTTTGAGTCTATCGGCAGTGACGGTGAAGTCGTCTCAACTTTTGAACTTTATTGGCCGGATCAAAAGCTGGCAGTGCTCTTTGAGCCTTTGTCCGCACCTCAAGAAATCACAGCTTTAGATGCAGCAATGTCAGCTCACGAACTTGCACTGGCCATCAAAGCAGCCCTTACAAACAACACACGCCCTTTGGAGTAAATCATGACGCAAACCTATAGCGCCCGCCGCTTCGCTATCACCCGTGAGCTCCTGATGGCGTTATCCAAAGCCACAAATGAGCAAAAACAAGCCTTTGCCATTTTCACAAACGCCTTTCGGATGGGTAAGCCCTATGACTATCTTCCGTTGGCGGGAGCTTCTGACTATGAACACATTGTGGTTGCCGACGATTTCAATGTCGTGATAAAGCGCAACGAAGACATGCACCTGCTTTTGTGGCTTGGAACATCTGTAAGTGTTCAGGAGTGGGCCGCTGCACATAAGTGCGAAGTCAACACGCAAACCGGAACCATGCAGATCTATCAGGTTGCTGCTGCGACTCCCGCAATTGACACCCCCGCGCCCAAGATCGGCATTTTCGACGAACTTACCGACGAAGAGCTTTACTCCATAGGATTGCCGAAAGAATTGCTCAAGCAGGTCCGATCGGTTACCTCGGAAGCCACGCTTGAAGCGATACAACAGAGCCTGCCTGAGAATGTACACGAAGCTTTGACCTGGTACATGCAGGGCGAAGATTGGTTGCAAATCAAAGAAGCTTATGCGGATGCTTATGCCGATGAAAAAGCTGTGGTGTCCACCAGTATCGGCAAGCTTGATGCCGGTCGCTTTCATATCGTCACCAGCGACGAGGATCTGCGCTCCATCATGGATAAACCGCTGTCACAATGGCGCGTTTTCCTGCACCCGCTGCAAAAGCGCATTGTCGACAAGGCTTGGTACGGTCCAGTCCTTGTTACGGGTGGAGCCGGCACCGGCAAGACAGTAGCGGCGATTCACCGGGCTCGTCACCTTGTCCGATTGCCAGACTGGAAAGATAGCGACAAATTGCTCGTTACGACGTTTACAAAGAATCTTGCGCTTGACCTCGAGCAGCTTCTCAAACAAATCTGTACCCGCGACGAAATGAAGCGCATTCAGGTTCAGAACATTGACGCCTGGCTTGCAACATACATTCGTCAACATGGTGCCGACAAAACTATTGTCTACCCCGGCAAGAAGGGCGGCATCTATGAAAGCTGCTGGGATAGCGCCTGGGCAAGTTTTGACCAACCGGAAGGACTCAATCGACCGGAGAGCTTCTACCGCAGCGAATTCGAGGAAGTGGTTTTGCCGCAGCATTGCATGACGAGTCGCGACTACATCCTCGCTGATCGCAGGGGCCGCGGCAAGGTCTTAAGCAGGCTTCAGCGAAGAACCATCTGGCCGCTGTTTGAAGACATGCGTCTGCAACTGCAACTTCAAGATGCCATGACGGTTGAAGATGCGGCACTCTTTGCCTGTCAGGATATGGCAAAGAACCACCCCAACGGAATGTACCGAGCTGTCATTGCCGACGAAATTCAGGACTTTAAACCTGACATGCTCAAGCTCTTGCGAGCCATGGCAACCGATGTCAAGAAACTTGACAAACCGATCGAGGGGGACCTTTTCCTTGCCGGAGACGCGCATCAGCGCATCTACGGTAAGCCCGTTGCATTCAGCTCCTGCGGCATCGAAATCCGCGGTCGCTCAAAGAAACTGCGCCTGAACTATCGAACCACTGATGAAATCCGTAAGGTTGCCGAGGCGGTCTACGAAGGATCTCAAATCGACAACATGGATGGAGCTGGAGAAGAAACCACCGGCTACGCCGCGCTTCGTCACGGCGCCTTCCCCGAGGCTCATCTGGCAAGAACGTTTGCCGAAGAAACCGACTGGATTTGCGATCGCATCAACACCCTGAAAGCGTCCGGTTACGCTACGCAGGACATGTGTGTTGTCGTGCGCACAAATGACCTGGCTGTGAGCTACGCGCAGGCTCTTACCGCTCAGGGCATAGCGGTGCATCCCATTTCCCGCAACCGAGCTGACGACCCCGACATCAAGGGCGTGCGTGTTGCCACAATGCATCGCGTTAAGGGACTTGAGTTCAAGGTGGTGTTCATCTCCGGAATGGAGCAGGACAACTTTCCGCTTCCAGCTTCCAAAGAAGATGCAATGCAAGAAAGAACACATCTGGCTCAAGAAAAGGCACTGTTCTATGTTGCTGCTAGTCGGGCAAGCAACTTGCTGTTTATTACTGCCTCAAATCAATGGAGTGAATTCCTAGTTGCAAGAAACATTCCCTCGATTTCTATTGAATAACAGGACGCACAACCGACTATCAACGAGGCGGCTTGTACTTCATAGGCCACAATGGCTGTGCTGAGTTCCATCAGATCTGTCAGCATCCAGGTCTGCGTAAAGGCGAAAACAAGGAGGCGAGGTCCTTTCCATTAATACCCGAAAGGAGCAAGCGTAAAAGCCGGTTTTGCATGTCAGGGTTGAAACGGGCGACCATGGCCTCCAGCAGCGGAAGATTGTCCAGTAATGATGGCAGTTTGACTGACCGCGGCGTGTACTTCTTATTTCGGGGCTTGGAACGAGGCATGTGGAAGAACTCAGGCAAAGGCTTTGGGCGCCTACGAAGTTCTCTCTTCGCAAATTACCGCATTTCCGGTTACTTCGCCTTCTTCGAGGTGCATTACTATCGGCTACGACAAATTTCGTCGCAGCCAAATACGGATTCTGAAAAAGAAGCCTCCGTTGAAGTCACAGGTGCAAAAGATCGCAACCGGTCATCATCCAGGCATCGTGCCAGCAAACTTTTCCGGAAAGCCCCAAAGCAGCACACGGCGGCGTAAGAACCGTGACATTGCATCCTGTTTCTTGCAGGCGAGTTGACAACGCCGCTGCCGCTTCCTGCATCTCACCCGACGGCTCAACATCACAAAAAATACGGACCTTTTTCACGGTCTCCGGCACCTGTAGCGTTCTTAACCCTGTCGGCCCCAGACACGCCCAGCAGGGCACGCCATTTGTTGCGATGACGAGAGCCATGGCGCTTTCCACCGAAACCGCAACGCTAAGTTCTTCTTGCGGTTCTCCAAAGTGCACGGAGGCACCTGCAATGGAAGCTTCCTTTGAAAGCAACTGATAGTGCTTGTTCACATTGGCAAGAAGAATCAAACCATCCAGTTCAAGCATGAGGATGTTCACCAGATTTTCAGCACAATCCCGCACAGCAAACGCAATCCGGGACTTCTTTTCTTCAAGTGAAGAAGCAAGCTTGATGTTTTTCAAAAATTGCTCACGGCGATCAATCAGAGCTTCTACGTTTTGCCCCTGAAGGTACTGCCAGATTGGATAGGGAGTGCTCCCCATAATGTGCGACGTTAAATTGTTCCAGTCCTGTTCAAGCTCTGCGGTCAAAGCGTTTTTCTTGTTCATAACGTTCCCTGAGAAAAAAAGGAAAAGTGATGCGCTTCCAACCGAAGAAAACTCCTCGGCCGGAAACGCGGTTTATGTCAGCATCGACGCCAGGCGCTGCCTGCCGTAACGGCAAAGCAGATCGTTGAAGTCGATGCTTTTGGCTGTATCCGGAATCTCCTCCCGGATGTCCATCACCCGAACAGTGATGCCCTGAGATTGCAACCGGCAGGCGACCTTTTCGGCTGCACACTGTCCGGTGTTCGATCGGTCTTTATCCGCAAAGATCAAGACCTCTCGGACACCGTCCGGAATCTTCACGGCTTCCAGGCCGTGCGCACAGATGCACGCCCAGCACGGAAGTCCCGTGGCGACCACAACCGAAAGCGCCGTCTCGATGCCTTCTGCCAAAGCCAAAACCTCGTGCGGTTCACCAAAGCGAATCGCACATCCGGTAATGGTTCTGCCCTCAGGCAAACGCATAAGCCGTTTCGGAACGTTGACGCCAGCCTTGTGTCCGTCACTGGTGAGCAGCGTGCGATGCAGCGTCACCAATTGCCCGGAGACATCGCGCACGGCGGCCAGCATTACCGGAAGCCACTGCCGACTTTCGCAGTCGAAAAACTTTCGTTCAAAACGAAGATCTTTCAAAAACGAGTCGTCAACATCAGCGATGGCTCGTCGTTTCAGGTACAGTTGCAACGGTTTCTGTTCTGGGTCTGACGCATCAAACCGCAGAGCATTCAGCCACCGAGAACGAATGGCACCGGCCAACTGTCCGTTGAGCTGTGCTTTTTCTGCCGAAAAAAGCTGTTCCTGCGCCTTTGACATCAAGTGCCTCACGCACCAGACGTATTGAATACAAGAAAAACCGTCGGCTCGGCGTACACGCTCACACGCAGCAAGCACGATCTCTACTCGCTCATGCGGTTTGACGCCGGCTTCAGCGAGCGTCCTCTTGAGCGAGCGAGTACCAAGCTTGCGAACACTGTTGGAGATCTCGTCATCAATCTCGACGACAAAATCTTCAAACGCTTTTGCCTGCCGCTTCTCCGGTTTACCCATGGTCAAGATATGACCACGGTAAACACGGTTAATCACCTCGCGTGCCAGGACCTCTTCCCCTTGTCGAGGTTGAAGCCCCAACACACAAGACACCCGCTTAAGCGTCTCGGCAAAGCCCCATCCGTGCAGCCACTCCAGCGTCTCAAACCCATCACGAAATGAGCCGCATGTATTGCAGACACTGGAACCTGCCTCTGCATAGTCAGGGAAAAGGCGAAAGCCGTCCTTTCCTCCATGCACAGGACACGGGACGTGTTTTCCAGGCTGTTGCATCGCTGCCTTGAGCATCGGTGCCAGGGCACAGAAAATCGCGTCCCAGTGGCCACGAGCCGCTTCTCGAACGACAGAAACATCCAATCGGTAAGTCATAACATCCTCCTGTTGAGTTGTTGTTCTGTGCATTTGCACAGTTAAGGGACCCCACCTTCCCCGAAGGGAAACAAAGTCCCCTTCGGGTTGATGAAAGTGAGTCCTCCTTCACAGGAGGAGCTTCTTGGCAAAGCCAAAAAGCACTTGCTGCAACTCGCCAACATTGGAAATATGCGCGGAATCAATCGACAACCCGTTGAGGTCGTTGATGTCACCGATTTGAATTCCGAACACACGAATGCCGGCCCGTTTCAAGTCTTCGATGAGCTGCGCCGTTGCCTGCACGCTCACTCGCCCATCTGTGATCAGAATGAGCGCCTTCTTGGCTTCCCGACAAGCGGCAAGCGCAAAGCCCGCCGCCTGCAGAGCCTGTTGAAGCGGCGTGCCGCCCCAACTGGAAATGGCACCGATTTGTCCCGGTGTCACCTGGGTAAGGCGTTCACCGTGCTTGAGCACCGTACAGATCGCCTGTTGGGCGTGTCCGCAGGCTGCACCAGGGAACACGGTCAGTGCCGGGTTGACCCCGCGTATTCCTTCAAGCCCCAGAACGAGTCCGAGACTAGACCGAACCGCCAAATCGCCCCCGGCCACTCCCATGCTGCCGCTCATGTCCAAAAGCACATGTACGGCTGAGTTGGGTTCCTGACGTTCCGTGCGTTGCTCAAAGACCCGCGCATCGGACACCACAAGCCGACACAGATGCGTCGTGCTGAACCGTCGGCCGCGATCCGTGATGCATTTCGCGCATCTAGCCTTGGCTTGTACGAGTCCCCGCAGGGCCAGTCTCAGCGCCACAGAGTCTTTTCGGGCACGCGCTAGGCGCTCAAGGCCAACATCCTCTTTCGCCGGTAGCGGACGGATACGTCCGGTCAAATCAACCTTCAATCCTGGAACGCTTTCATCGGCCTGAAGCCGTTGGAAGCTTCCCGAGATATCCAGAGGATTAACCACCGGTTTCAACGTGGGCCTCAAAAGTCGCTCCAACGCAGTGTCAGAACTCTCGTTTGCCCCGTTGGATGAGCCAGACGACTGTTCTATCTTGCCAGTTTCCGATGAGGCGTCTTTGTCGGAAGCTGGTGCTTTTGCAGAAGACTCCTGCCGGACTGCTTCACGCTTCAAAAGCCGCATGATCCGTTTGCGAATGGCAACGACATCCTGCGTGCTTTTCGCATCCCGGACCTCAAGCGCCAGCGCTATGAGTTTTTCCGTGACCGTTTTGCCAATCGTCCGTTGCATATGCCCCAAAAGCTTGGTCGTCAGCGGCGTTAACCACTTGCGATACAGAAGCCTTTCTTCGGATATAGCCAACAGAAAAAGCGGGACAAGCGTTTGCTCGTCAATCGTTTCCCAGCTGACCAATTCCTGCACTTTGGAGGCATGCGCCTTTTCGAAAAGGCTTTCCGCTCCGGGATAAAGGCGGCTCATCGCCATTTCGACGCGACAGTCTTCGAGAGCGTTGTCAATCGCCCGCTCCAGATGAGTGAGCTTTTGACCCACGTTGCCGAAGTCCGTCAAACGCACATGCCCGGCTTCGTGACACAGGATGCCGAGAACCTTGAGTTCGTCCTCTTCTGTCATTGTCTCTGGCATTGGCATGTAGATCGTCTTGCCGTCGGTTGCAGGAACCTGACCGCCGAACTCGATTGCCACGCCGCACAGGCGTCCGAGCGCAGCCGCCACAATGGGAAGACTTTGCTCGAACACCGAACGCGGCTTTGCTGTGTGATGTGCTTTCATGGGATTCTCCAAAAAGAAATCCCGCAAAGGCACTCCCTCCCCGCAGGGCAATGAAGATGCCCTCGCGGGAAAAGATGACAAACCAAGGAAAAGGCGTGTCAGGTCAGAAGTACAACCCTTCGCCCACATCCACGGCCGGAACCGTGACGGGAACAACGGGCTCTGAACACTCGTGCGAAACAGCCACTTGAGAAATCGACGACTTCTCGTCGTTGTTGCCCACGAGATCTCCTTCACTTGCAGTTGTCGTCGGGTTTTCTGACGATAACTTTCCTTGCCCAACAGGCGTATCAAAAAACTCTTCCAGTTCCCTGAAGAGATCTTTTTGATTTTCATCCCCCTTCGCAAAGCCCCGTAAATCAAGGCTTTCAGAGGGACTCTCCTGTTGCGTCGGATCCAAGTTTTCGCTCGAATCTTTAATCGGCAAGTGTGAGTTGGCGTCCTCTTGCGGCACGTCAAGATCTAATGCCTCTTGTGCACTAGAGCTTTCCGTCTCCTGCGTCGGGAATGCTGCTGCGGCATACGCCGGATCGGCCATGACTTCTTCCAGAAGCGTTGCGTCGCCCAAGGTTTTCACCAGGGCGGCCAGTTTCCAAAAGGGTTCTCCGGAGAAATACCCTTCAGAGGGCATCTCGCAGAGCACTTTGTCGATGAACGCGATCACAGGCAGGATGCTGGAACTCAGGAAGGCCAAGCCCTGCAGCTTCTGACGGATTTTGAGCACCGCATTTACCGTCTTGCGGCTGGCACGGGTCTTTCCAAGAAAGCTCTCCTTGAAAAAGATCCTTGCCGAGCGCGTGACGCTCGCAATCAGTTCGGAAGCAAGACCTCCGATACTTTTTGCCAGAGCAACTGCTTTTTCCGCAGAAACAGGCTGCAGACGGAATGTCTCGTAACCGGCGCTGATGCGCTCGGACACGGCGTTCACGTCAAGCTTGCCTTCCATGATCTCCTTGGAAAAAGATGGGTTTTTATCTGCCCAATCCTTCACCAAGGCGTCGTATCGACTCAAGAAATCGGCCTTTTCCAACGAATATTGCTCAACCAGTGCGTCCAATGACTTGAACACCTCGTCGGCCTTATCCTCGGGAATCGCCCATCCTGAGAGATACTTCACGCCGCAGCCTTCCAGAAGCACCTCGGCCTTGTGCTTGATGCGGTCAAAGACACGCAACTCCTGCGTGTCGATGATCGCCTTCAAGCCCAGAGACTTCGTCACTTCTTTGGGCGGCAACTGCCCGCCCGTGCCGATGGTGTAATCACCTTCGTGCATCGCGCGGGTTCCGGTCCACTGTGTAAAGCGCGGCACCACGACCACAATCTTTCTGATCAAGGCCATGTCGTTTGTGTTTTGATGATGTGTCATTTCCTTACTCCGACAAATGTTGATATGTGGGAATGTGGAAATACACTTCTCCCCAAATGGGGATTGAATGTCTTCACATCCCCTTTGGGAACTAAAACGCGTGTCAGAACCACAGATCTTCTGTTGGCTGAGCCTGCATGAGAAGCGCCTCGAGCTCTTCGTCTTGAAAGTCCTTCGGAAGATTTTCGTGCGTCACCCGCACCAACCAACTCTCTGAACCTTTCCCTCGAAAAGCTTCCAGCTCGCTCTCAGCGATGCCTTTGGCCTGCAAAAAGTCCTTGTAGTTCACCGTACCGCGCAAAGCGCGCTTGGTGATCGCAACGCCGGCAAAGTCCGCGTGCAGAAATTGACCCATCATCGCTGTGAGCTCATCCCTGCAACGGTTCTTGATGGCGGTGTACGCATCGATCTGCTCTTGCAAAACGTCCGTGGCCTTCTGCGCTGCCGCGTAATCGGCTGCACACTGGTTCCAGCGGGCAATATCCACGTCACCTTTGGGCACGTAGATATCACGGGTCGGGTCCTTCGGAGGTTCCTTTCGCTTGGCTACAAATCGATCAAAAAACTCGCGTCCTTTGCTGCGGATTTCCGCGATCAACTCCTCGTCACGCTCAATCACGAACTCAATGAGATCGTTTGTCGTGCGATCAAAGCACACGAGCCAGCCGTGCTGCGCTCCGCTTACCATCAGCTGGTGCTGAACCTGTATGCGGTAAAGCCGTCCGGCGGCACTCTCAAGCCCGTTCTGTCGAACGTCCACAAGCGTTGATTCGCTCGGACATTTGATCTCCACGGGCTCCATCGTCGATGTGAGTCCGTCAAAAGAAGCCCGAAAGATCGGATCTTCATCGAACTCAGCGCAGGCGGGCATGACCACGTCAAGGTGCTTCAACTCAAACATCTGGCGCACTTCGTCTTCGTGTTCGACGCCAAAGCGCACCAACGGATTGGCTGAAAGGTCTGCCGGTTGTGCCCTGCCGACCTTCTCGCACCATAGACGCCACGGCGTCATGTACGGATTGAGTCCCAAGATGACGGAACTTTCCGTTGCCGTAATGCCGACTTGCCGCCAAGCAAGCCAAGCCTCGCTGCGCTGCTCAAGATCAAGCAAACGCACGGCTGTCCTCCTCTTCGATCAAGTTCGGATCTCCATCTGCCGGTTCGGGAAGCTGTTCTTGCGTCTGCGCGGCCATTTGCTGCATGCGTAGTTTCTCCTCCGCATACAGACGGTCGTCGCCTGTAAGTTTGGCTTCCACCCATCGAGCTGCGCGCTCCCAGCCGTTAGGCTGGTTTTGCGCAAAGACCATGAGCTTTCCAAGCATCTCGTCGAGCTTTTCGCGTTCAAGCGCCAGTTTCGGCACGCTCGTTTGAGCAATGGCCGGCTGTTGCGCCTGAGACGGCACCGATCCCGTGGCGACCATGCCGGAGAGATCTTCGGCAAAGTCTTCGCCTTCGTCGTAGAGCCCCGTCAGACTGAAAGCCAGACGGGCACACTGAATGAAGGCTCGGGTTCGAAGCATTCGCCTCGGCCATTTCTTCCATACCGGGCTCTTGTCGTTGAAACACTCGACCATGAACTCTTGGATCACGATCGGTTCGTCAACGCCTTTGAGTCTCATGGCACATTCGACAAATTCGGGAAGTTCCTGGGCGCACCCGGGAACTTTGACCGTATTGTTCGAAAATGCGAATGTGACGCCGTTGAAGTCCTTTTGGCTTCGGACAATCTTTGACCAACCGTCAAGACTTACAACAGGGACGATTTCGCCGCCTTTTCCCCTAAACGCGAAGATCTCGCGATTGAATGGGTTGAGGCCAAAGTTTTCACAGACCAGAAGAAGAACCATCAATTCTTCGTTACTGGGCTGCCGACCGTCAGCCTGCTTAAAGACCTGAGTGGTCAGGCACTTCAAAAGGCGGTTCGGCTCAACACCGAACCTTCCGGCAAGACGGGCAATCAAACCTTGGGTCTGAGCCTTTGCTGCAGAGGTGTCTCGGTTTTCCATGATGAATGTTTCCTATGTGGTTCGTTTCAAAAAAGAAACCCGCCACAAGAAAACACTCGTCCCCCATAGGGAAGTGTGTTTCCCTATGACGGGTGCGGATAAAAGTAGTGGCTACTTGTCAGTGACCGAAGACCATGCGTCGCCAAAAACCGTGCGGCAAAGCCCCACGATGGCCTGGCTTTCCTCGGGCTCGGCTCGCATCAGAAGCGCTCGCTGCAGTCCGTACTCCAGAGAGTTGGGGCTGTTGCGAAAGTCCTGCGCGATTTGAACCCAACGCACCAAAGTGCGCGTGGAAAGCGTCACGGATAGCCTGCCTTCGGTAAAAAGCTTGCGGACCTCGTTAGCCAGCTGCACCATGCCGCCCAAGACGGGCTTCATGGCCGGAGCCAGCTGCGTCAGTAACTCTTCTTCGACCTTGGCATCCTGATACGGCACTTCCAAAAATCGGAAGCGATCCATGAAGGCAAGGTTTTGCTGCTGCACACCGACGTAACGCCCGGAGTTGTCGCCACTGCCGCATGAGTTAGCCGTGCAAATGACACGGAACATAGGGTGCGGCACAACGATTTCTCCTGCGTTTTCGGCAAGTACAAGCGCTCGGCCTTCGAGGATGTCGTTGAGTCCTGCGAGTTCTCCGGCATCTGCCAGATCAACTTCGTTGAGGACAAGCACGTGACCGTACTTCATCGCGACAGCCAGAGGGCCGTACTGAAATCTCATCTGCGGCGCTTCACCGACTGCTGCTGCAGCGAAAGTGAAGTGACCGGTGAGCTGCGTGTATTCAAAACGGCTGCTCAGGGTGAGCGATTGAACCGGCCAGTTAAGTCGAGCACAAGTCTCGAGAACTGCACTGGTCTTACCGCTGCCTGTAGGGCCTGTGATGAAAAGCGCGTCGTGGTTGGGTTTTCTGAGAAAACCAAGAAGATCCCTTAGTACCTCTCGCCTGAAAACATAGTTCTCGTGGGCTTTGGGCACGCCAGGATCTTTGTTGTCTGAAAAACCGAGAATCTGCAACGACTTCGGCATTTCAATTTTCTTTTCACCGTCGTAGACGTTCGAAAAGACGTCAGATCCGAAATACTTGAATTCCGGTGAAAGTGCATCTTCATGCATCGTTTGAGCTCCTAAAAAAAGGGAGCCCACGTCCCGTTTCGGGAAGAGAACTCCCGAACGCGGGTTGTCAGCTGGTCTTGGTAAGTCGCTCAGCGTGCGACCTGCTTACAGCCATCTGCAGAAAGACTGCCAACTCGTTTTACGTGCGAGAGGAACACGGCAGCAAGCTGCTTTTCCGAGTCAAAATCTACACTGCCGGCTTTAAAGAAGCCCTCAAATTTTTCGGCGCATACGTGGATTTTCAGCTGGGGTTCTGATGCTTAAAAAAAAGTATCCTCTCTGTGTCTTTGTCTGAAGAATTTTCCCATGACTACTAAGAACGACCTCGTGAAAACTCCCACGATTCCCATCGTGACAACCGAAAAACGCCGCCAACCTGCCGATTTTTCTCAAGCGGTACGAATCAGCCATATCGAACTCAAAACCAATGCTGTTCAAATTGTTTTTGAACACACATACACCCGAGCGAACAACGCACTCTTCGCCTCAACCAAAGGGCTTCGCAGGCGAGGCAAGATTGCTACGGCCAAAACCGCAGAAAACACCCTCTCGGATATGTTTGACACGTTCTCTACGGAGTTATCGGAAGCACTTTTAAAACTGCAGGAAACAGTGCAAGACAAAGTTCCGGAAGCAATGCGCAGACTCGTTTACAACCACGTTCGCGAATTCGATGTCCCTGCCAGCAACGGTTACTCCTCCCGACTCATAAACCTCACATTGCAGCTTGACCTCTTGGTTTGCACTGTGGACCTACTCGAAATCAACGGAGTACTAACCCCCAGTGCCGCAGATCAGACCACGCAATCCTGGATTAAACGATATCGTCGATTTGCCAACGCCATCCAAACGCTTCGAGTGGAAGTCACCAAAAAACTCGCTGCTTCATCTCACCAACAAAGTGCCTCGCCAAAACAGGATTGACCTTCCCCTTCCAAAAACGACGCCCCCATAGAACCCAATCTCTTGGGGGCGTTTCTACTGCGTTGTTCAGATCTCCTTTTGCAGACCTGCCAGTAAAAATCCTGGACAGACCGCCAGTAGCCATACTGTTGCCAACAGGAAGTACGGCGGCAATTCAATGGGAATTACAAGCAGTACGATCAGTGCTAACAAAGTCCATTTCAAGAACCTGATCTTTGCCGCAATGCGATAAGGCGAAGAAAAAGCAAATGTCTGCCTGTTGACTTCACGCTGAAGCATGCCAACAACAATCGACATCACAGCAAGCGGTGCACAGAACAGCATCCACTGAAGGCACATTGCGAGCCTTATGAACCCCAAGTACACAAATCCAAAAGCATTGGCCACCCACCCTGCAAAAAAACGATTAATTTGATCAGCCAATGCACGCAAAGGATCATTGCCTCGTGAGCCATTCAGAATCTGTTGGACAATGTCAGACTCAATTTGATCCAATCGTAGCCAGTTCCACCATTGCATGGCCGTATCAACCGGCCATTCACCGAAAATACTCCGAATTGATGTGACTTCCATTCTCACGATTGCAATCATTTCTTCTCCGGACCAATAGGCCATAGTTCCCAAAAGACTCGCGACAATCAAACACCCTATCCATGTCTGGAAAGCAACTGTTCCCGTATTTGTTTTGGATGTTGTCATTCTTCGCTCCTGTAGTCTTCCGCCCGTGGCAACAGAAGCGGCACCCGCCCCTTAATGATGTGACCACCGGATACAAACGCAAAGAATTCTCGATTGGGCAACACACCCAACAAATAAGGTGGTACGAGTTCCGTTTCTTGCTCAACCTGACGCTCGCCCATACTGGCCCCTACAGCGGCTAATTGATCTGCGCTGACGGCCACATCATGTGAAACCATCGTCGTTGCAACTGTAGTCTTGGGAATTCGATCCGCTACAAATGAAGCCGTCCCCGGATCATTGCAACGAAGCGCAACTAAGGTATTGGCGTTGGCAAGCACACGTGCAGCCTCCGCTTCACTTCCCAGCTTAGCCGTGAAGTCGGCAATGGTTTGCGTTGCGACCGTCATGATGACACCCGCTCCGCGTCCCTTATTGAGCATTTGAATGAGAGGCTCACAGCAAATTTCCGCAGCCTCGTCAACAAACAAACGAATCTTTCCTGTCACGTCAGCAAAGTTATATTTGGCACCGGCAACGGATCGAATATCCGCCAGAAAAAGAGTTCCGACAGCCCGGGCCAACGAGGCATCAGTCATAGCATCCAGGCCGATGTAAACAACCTTTCGCTGAGCAATCAGATCCCGAACATTGGTGAAGTTTTTGGATTTTGGTCTGTTACTGCGAGGAGAGAACAGCGCTTGCAGATCTTCGCTAGAAAACTTCGCCAGCAATTGATAGGTCGCCAACGTTCTTTTCATGAGCATTTCATCGTCAAGATCCGCAACAAAAATCACTTGTTCGATGTCAGCAGAGCGGCGTGTTCCCTCTTGATACTGCTCTTTCAGCTCCTCGTATTGGGCTTCGAGATCCGAGCCCACCGGCATCAGCTCAGGTATTTTTTGCTGCAGAAAAAACCGAAGTACCTTCACGGCAAGCGTTTTGCGATTGGTGTAGTAGTGAAAGAGCTTGTAGAACGTTGCGTGTTCTCCGATCAAGTCCAAACCAAGGCAAAGGGCGGAGACAACATTTCGGCCCATCTCGACGAATGCCGCACCCTCGCCTTCCTGTGCCGGCTGTGCTTCCACAATACGGCTTGCAACTTCCGTTGCACGAGAAGAATTGGCCAATAGATCCACCGGTGTCGACAGTTCCGGATGCGCTAAATCGAAGCAAACAAAATCCTTTTCTCGATCAGCACTTCGACACATAGACCGGATGCTTTCACGTAGCACTCCGTCATTTTTGGGATCAATAACGAAAATCGGATCGCCCTTTAAAACCGATTCGTAAATACTGAAGCACAAGAACTGCGTCTTGCCCGCACCGGTCGTTCCTAGCACCAAAACATGCCCCTCAAGATCTTTGGTTCTTACGTAGCAAGGCGCTTCTGGAGCCAATGCACGAAGAAACGTATACCCCGATTCGTGAGCAATACAGCTATTAAAGCCTTTCAACAGCAGATATGACCGCCATGGGTGCCACAACAACTCAATAAAGTTTTTCCGAACCCACAACGCCTGCCGCTTCTTTGTTTGCCGTTGATGCACGTCATCATGCCAATCAGAGGCCATGATGTCTTTTGCTGCCTGACACTGAGTCTTTTGCCAAGCAAAACCCCACCCAAGCAGGCTGAACCCATTGCGAATTTGAGCCTGCATGGTCTGACGCATATCCTTAAAAGTCACGAAGGCTTTGCCAAGATCTGCTGCGGTTCCCGTTTCACGCCTTAAACGAAAATAGCGAGGCGTCAAAGAAAGTGCAACGGCTGCCATAGCAACCGCTGTACCCCCTAGAGGCAAACAAAGAGAAGGAAACCAAACGGCGGCAGTCAGATAACCGATACTTCCGACAACAAGCACTCCCATCTGAGTGCCGATCACCGAAACATCGGACTCGGCTCTCGGTACACCACGCTTTGAGCGCATAACCCCTCCAAATAGAATGATTTAGGTGAGGTCATCCTATCGGGGGATCGTGCCGAGCATCCCTTTAAAAATCGGCAAATACGCCGAGAAATTACGTTTCGGCCTGCTCTCGGCAAATGATGAAATGCTTGTTCGGCTCAAAGGTAAAAAAGGGAGGTTTTGTTCGCATCCGAAAGAGCATTTCGACCGTCTTCGTTTCGATGCAATGGCGTCTTAAAACGACTTCAAACTCCGTTGAATCGACACGCCACCGGCCTGGCGATACCGTTTGCATCTGTGCAATCAACGAACCTTTTCCTCGCAGAATCTGTTGGTGCAACGTTCTGCATAAACGCTCAATAAAGCGCTGACACACTTCGGCTTCAGGCTTCTGCCGCCACACTTCATCCAGTTCCCTCTGGCTAAGTTCTTGCCCGTTTGAATTACCGTACTCTGTCACCAGATCAAACGGTTCTCGCGTTGCTCTGTTCTTTCGAATAAAGTCACCTGTCGGAGCTCGGAAATCAACTTCTGGAGCTTTGCCAGTGCCCTGTGGGACTTCAGCCTCATCAACAATGTTGATGGTTTTCGGAACCAAACCGGATTTAAAAAGTTTCTGCCCGTCTACAAGCTTTAAACATTCGTACCGCTTGGCTACATCGGCAAATTTCAGATAAATGCTCCAAATGTATTGGCGTCCCTCTTCTTGTCGAGGGTTGACCTGGAGGCAATCACCTTCAGCAAGCACACGTACAAAACCAGCAACAGTTCCGGGAAGATACGACACTCCCTGTTCGGCCGCCTTCCGGCGCACAGAGAAAACAACCTGTTCACTTAGAAGCAAAAAGGTACCCTGATTCGTCACAAACACCTGCGAGGCCGACTTATTGACACTCCATATTCCCTGACTCAAGTTCTCGAGCATTGCCGTCAACATCGGCTGAATCAATGGCGAAGACGCCTGCGCGTACTGCCCCAAGAGATGACGGCGCACTTCCGCATCGTGTTTGATAGAAATTTCTTCAGCCTGCCGCAAAACATCAGCAAACGGCCCGGTTCCTAACGCAACCGCATCATCAAACTTGCAAAGCAATCTCGAATGAGGATAGGCATCCAAAAAATGAATTAACTGCGGCGTAAAGACACGTCCGTAAGCCAACCGGAGAGACCTAACCTGATGGCTCTTGTGTTGTCTGTCGACGTGCCATGTCACGAAGTACTCTTCAAGCTTAAGCCGAGCCAGCCATTGCATCAGAGACTCCTTTTCCGGCTCCCATTCGTGATCATTCGCATCAACTACCCGGACATCAAAAATCTTGCCGACGTCATGCGTAAGAGCCACGAGAACAGCCGCCAGCAAAATACGGTTTTTATTGTGGTAGTTTTCTTCGAGTGTTTCGCCACCTCGAAACGTTTTGTCTTTGATCAGTTTGATTGTCTCAGTCGCGCACTCGAGTTGATGCAGCAGACAGCCGCCGACACCGGAATGGTGATGTACCTCAGAAGCTGGGAGCAGATGTATCAGCTCAATAACGCGCTGTAACACCGGCATCACAATTTCATCGATTTGCTGTGCTGAAAATGGCAATGCATCAATGAGCTCGTGCAGTTGGTCGGCATAGCGACTACAAATCGTCTGCAACGATGATGCCGGAATTGCTGAATGGCTTTGCGGATACGCTGATGTCACAAGCCTCTTGTCCGTTTTCTCGGGAATATCTTGGTACCTTAGGACTAGCGCTTTGGCCACATGCACTATCGGGGCTTTTCTTTTAAACCACATCATCTTTGGGGCTCTCCCGTGGCTGCATCCCGTCTGCAAATCGAACGATTGCTCGACTGATATGAGAAAGTGCTCGCGTTCTTTTTCGCAATTCGCTCAGCTTCCTTTCAATGAGAAGTCCTGAAACACGTGCCCACTCGGGCTCGTTGTCAAATGCAGATGGAGAAATAGACAACGACTTCTTATTGATGGGAACATGCTCTGCTGTGAGCACAACCTTAGCTTTTTCTTTTTTCGCAGCCCCTTTGCGCCGAACGAATGCCATATAAGAACGTCCGGCTCCGGCCTTGGTTTGCGGCTTTCCACCGGTTCCAGCTGTCACGATATGTTGATGGATGCGTTCCCATGCAAACGAAGGCGTTTGGTAGCGTTGATCAAACCGCACCCGAGGACAAAGCGTTGTCCGTTGAGCCGTATACATGGAGCTGCGCATCATTTGATAGAAAGGATCCGTAGCCTTTAGCCCCAGAAGATAGTAGGCAACCCGAATTCGCTGAAGCGAATTTTTCATGTGTTTGATCTCTTCTTGAACAATCCCCTGAATGTCGTCTTCTGATATCAGCTCTCGATCCTTCTGGCTACCAACCGCGGCTAAATACAGATTCTCCGTACTACGGAATTCCATCGTTGACCTCCGCACTAACTTATTCTTTGCGGCGGGGCACCCTGCCGCGCCGCACTACACCCCGCAGAGCTTGCGAAGTTCATCACGCAACTTCCGGACGCACCAATCCGTCCAAGTTGCACTTCCCAGAACTGTTGGATCAATTTTTAAGCTCCACGCTGCATGCACAGCCGCGTAGGGAAGCAAGGCAACCACTTCTGCGGGCACGAATCCGTCCTGTAAACGACGGCAAAGAAGCTTCATGACCAAATCAGGCATTCGTCGTTTTCGTGCTTCAGTCAGCTTCATCGGTTCCACTTTTTTAGGTTCCAACTGGTAGCGACGCATAACACGCTGAACAGCGTTTTCTGTTTCGTCCAACGGTACCAGCAGAGACAAAAACACAGCGATCCCTGTTTGTGACAACTGAGGGAACATTTGGGCGATGAAAAATTCCACATCCAAACTTGTCGGAGACAACCATTTTGCCTGTTCCAATACTTTTGGGACTCTTGGTACTACTCCGCCAAGTAAGGCACAATTGAGCTCACGCATTGCCTTCAAATGCGAGCCGTCTTTGCCCAGGGCGATTACTGCCATCTGCCATGCCTGCCAAGATCGGCGATGCGATTCAAAGTCCTTTCCCGAATGCAGCACCTGAGTCAACGGCATCAGTTCAACCATATGACTGGCCGCGGCTTCACCAAATCCGTTTCTGGAAAGAACTTGAGCCACAGACCATGGGAGACCACAGATATATCGACAAAAGGCCGGAGACTGTCGTGCACACGTAGCCGCTAATGCCCAATACCGTTTTTGGATTTGAAACTCGTAAGCTGAGTTCTTCAGAATTGATTCTTGCCCCCTCTCAATAGCTGTGACCAAAGCTTCCTTAACAGCCTGAGCCGTGGTTCCCCGAGGAAGTTGATGATCAAAAAGCCCCGAGCGAGGTGCCAAGTCCAAGAGGTCTCTTTCTCTCACATTCGACAAAGCTCGTTCAATCTTGCCCGGATCCTCAGCCACAAGACTGCAATCCCGCAGTACCTGAAGCGTAAGAAGATCCAGCTGCCGCACCTCAGCAAGTGCTTGAACCACTGCCGAAGCAATGGGTATGTTTGGACAAAGGCCCAACGCTTCTACTTGCTTGAACATAGGTTTCCTCGTTTTTTGAGTGCAAAAAGCCCCTTCACCTCTTTGTTCGAAGAGGTTTTGCATGCAAAAAGATGAAGGGAAGAAAGTTACCGACCGCTAGGTACGATCAACCGGTACGTAGGACTCAAGAAAGTCCGCCCATTCCTGAAGAATGGTTCGCTGCTGCGTCTCAAAAGACTCTCGGTCGTAAGCTCCGCTGTAAGGATCACGCCGATAGTGATGTAGGCAACGTTCAACCGCGGTTGAATCAAAGCGCTTCCAGTGCCCCAGCTCTTCGCTTCGTGACCAGGTCTTAAATGTTGCTCGAAAACCGTGCGCCGTCACCTGACGTTCCTTTTCGGAGATGGTGCCTTGCAAGGGATCAAGCCACGGTTCTTGTCCCCGCTGTCGACGTCGGCGATTCATGCTCTCGATGACCTTACAAAGATCCGAACACAAACGGTCTCCGCGGGGCGTCGAGAAGACCCAAATGGCCTTGCGTCCGTCTGGAAGCACACGAGGCATCGAGACGATCAATTTCAAAGCTTGATCGCTTAGGAAAACCTCATGTGCGCCATGCTCTTTTTCCTTCATGTAAACGGAAGGACAACGCCAGACACGACGCTCAAAATCAATGTCTTGCCACCGAAGGTGAATGGCGCTTGACGGACGTGACACGGTGAGGATGCAAAACTGCAAGCAACGGGCAGAAGTACCAGGCACAGACCTAAGCTCTGCAAAAAACTCCGGAGATTGGTTCACGGGCAGAGCCGCATGATGCACTCGTCTGCCGGATTGGTGCCAACGGCGACTTTTTACCCCCATCTCCAACGCTTGGGCCATTTTGCACCCTACATCACAGTATCCCGAAAGTTCAGCCCAGATTAGAGCATCGCGAATCCAACTTCTGAGGGACTTCGCGTGGGAAGCATGAACTTTAAAGAGTTCCGTCAGATGCTCAACGACTTGACCGATGTTCACGCGTGTGTAGGTACACGCAAAATATGGTTCTAGGTGATTTTTAACAATTCCCGTGAATTTGCTTCTGGCCTTTTGATCTGAGGGATTCCATCGAGGCATGGGCCCCTTGACTGCTGCTTCGCGCCATTGCATCAGCAGCCCACCAAGCGTCCAGGCATCTTCGATCTTGATCACCCCTTTTTGTCCCTGGGATCGCGCAACTGACTCTCCACTCAGGACCTTGTCTTTGATGCGGTAGCAAATTGCCTTCGCTTCTCCAAGACCCAACTCAGAGACTTTTCCAATACGCCGCACAATCTTCTTTGTGCGGTAGTAGAAACGATCCTGCCCCAGAGGTGTGATGTGCACATATAGAGAGGCCTCACTGTCAACGGACATCCAACAGGGTTTTCCGCCTGCAGCCGCACGCTTTTCAGCCATCATTTTGAGAAGGTCATTCTTAGTCATGACAGCCTCCGACTCCAGCCTTGAACGTCTTCGCACATTGGTGTGTATGAGTCACCTGAGTTCGAGAACTTTGCGTGTCAACATCGAGCTTAGTCAACTCATCCACACCATCAAAGTCCGGAACAAGAGGGAAAGGAAGTCGCGATGCGGATTCAATCCTTGAAAAGTTGTCGGTCATAAGATCTCCAAAAGTTTTCACCCATTCGATGAAGAAAGTCGGGGGTGAAAACTGACTTTTTTCCATCGTACAGGAAAACACATGCACCTTTTTCGTGCACCTTTTTTCGCTGGCGAGATCTTTTTCGGCTAGCCGAATTCTTTTTGTAACCCTTTGTTTTTATTGTTTTTTCTGGCTGAAATCGTTTTTCCAGGTATAAAAAAAACAGCCCTGAGGCTGTTTCTTGGTGCGCGGTACTGGATTCGAACCAGTGACCCCCGCCGTGTGAAGGCGATGCTCTACCACTGAGCCAACCGCGCGCTGAATTCTCGTCTCTTCTCACGAAGAGAATCGGGATTTTACAGACATCTATAAAATTTGCAAGCATCGTCATTAGGACAATTTCGGCTTCGCGTAAAATCCAGCCTCTTTCCCATCATATCCAGACAGCACACGGCATGAGCAAGAAACGCATTCTCGGCATCGACCCGGGCCTCAACCGCACAGGCTTCGGAGTGATTGACGCTGACGGGAGCCGCCTGACATTTGTCACAGCCGGATGCATTCACGTCCCATCCGGTACGCTGAGCGAACGTCTGGGAACCATTTTCCGAGAACTTTCGTGCGTCATTGCCGAAACAAACCCGGATTGTGCCGCCGCCGAACAGGTGTTCGTCAATATCAATCCGCGTTCTACTCTGCTGCTCGGGCAAGCACGCGGCGCAGCCCTTGCTTGTGCCGCGCATCATGGCCTGGCAGTGGCCGAATTTTCGCCGTCTGAAATCAAGAATTCGATTGTCGGCACCGGCCGAGCCACTAAGGCACAAGTCCAGATGATGGTCTCCACCCTTTTAAAACTGTCAGGTGACATTCAGGCGGATGCCGCCGACGCTCTTGCCTGCGCCGTCACGCACGCGCACGCCATGCAGCTTACCCAAGTTCAAGCCATGGCTGCAATACCTTCGCGAACAGGCAATCGAACGATGACATCAAAGAAATCGCAGCGCAACGCCTGGGCTCAACTCGTCAATAACAAAATCAGGAATCAATCATGATCGGACGCATTCGCGGCACACTTCTCGAAAAAAATCCTCCGGAAATTCTGGTCGACGTCCACGGCGTCGGTTATGAGATTAATGTTCCGATGTCCACCTTCTACAACCTGCCTGACGTTGGCCAGGAAGTGACACTTCTGACGCATTTCATCGTGCGCGAAGACGCTCAACTGCTCTACGGTTTCGGCACGGCCAAGGAACGCGCCGCTTTCCGTCAGCTCATCAAAATTTCCGGTATCGGCGCCCGCACAGCTCTGGCGGTTCTCTCCGGCATGACGGTTGACGCACTGGCACAAGCCGTCTCCAAACAGGAAAGTGCACTCTTAACACGCGTACCCGGCATCGGCAAGAAAACGGCCGAACGTCTTGTTCTGGAACTCAAGGGTAAGATCAGCGCTGATCTCGACGGCGTGACGCTGGCTGCCGCTCCGGGTGACAATCGTGCCGATGTAGTGGCCGCACTGGTGGCCCTGGGGTATTCGGATCGAGAGGCCACTGCCGCGGCCAAGAAGCTCTCGCCCGACGTCAGTGTTTCCGCAGGCATCCGCGAAGCCCTAAAATCCATGGCACACTGATTTTTAAACGGTAGAAAGTTTTTCTCATGCAAAACGTCGAACGCGTCGTCTCCACGGAAGCAACAAGCCCAAATGAAGAAAGCATCGATCGCGCCCTTCGTCCGGTGCGTCTGTCCGACTATGTCGGTCAAAAAGCGGTGCGTGAACAGCTCGAAATCTTCATTGCTGCCGCCAAGCAGCGCGGTGAGCCGCTTGACCATCTGTTGGTGTTCGGGCCTCCCGGCCTGGGCAAAACGACGCTCGCGCACATCGTGGCCAACGAAATGGGCGTCAACTTGCGCCAGACTTCCGGTCCCGTTCTTGAGCGTCCGGGCGACCTGGCAGCGCTTCTGACCAACCTTGAGAAAAACGACGTTCTCTTTATCGATGAAATCCATCGTCTGAGCCCCGTGGTCGAGGAAATCCTCTATCCAGCGCTGGAAGACTATCAAATCGACATCATGATCGGCGAGGGCCCTGCGGCTCGTTCCATCAAGCTTGACCTGCCGCCCTTTACGCTGATCGGCGCCACAACCCGCGCAGGGTCACTCACCAATCCCCTGCGCGCCCGTTTCGGCATCGTCAACCAGCTGCAGTTCTACGATACGGATGATTTAGCACACATCATCACGCGTTCTGCCAACCTTTTAAATGTCCCCATCGAAGAGGCAGGAGCCTATGAAATCGCTCGCCGATCCCGCGGTACGCCTCGCGTTGCCAATCGACTGTTGCGACGTGTGCGTGATTTTGCACAAGTGCGCCACAACGGCGTCATCACGGCAGAAGTAGCTGATGCGGCGCTTCGTATGCTCGAGGTCGACGCCATGGGATTGGACTTTGTGGATCAGAGATTTTTGCTCACCATCATGGACAAATTTGCAGGCGGACCGGTGGGCATCGACAATCTCGCCAGCGCCGTCGGCGAGGATCGAGAAACGCTCGAAGATGTGGTTGAGCCCTACCTCATTCAGCAGGGACTCGTACAGCGCACGCCGCGCGGACGCATCGTCACGCAAACGGCCTATCGGCACTTCGGGCGTCTGGCTTCAGCGCAGACGGCTCCGATGGCCGACCTCTTTGCCGAGTAATCGTATCAGCGCGAATACGTCTGGGCAATCGCCCCTTTGTGGCCAGACTCACTCGCCCATAATGCGGCTTCCACACGCGTGGCAAAGCCGAGTTTTTTGAGGACGTGCTTGACATGCACTTTCACGGTGCCGTCTGAAATCTTCAGATACTCCGAAATCTGACGGTTGCTCATGCCGTTGGCGATGCAATAAAGGACGTCCACTTCACGCGGACTCAAGCGGGAAATGTCCCTCGAATCGTCAGCCACGGGCACATTGCGAAGCGACACGGCCAATGCCGCCGTGAGCGAATCGCTGATCACCATCTCACCGCTGGCAGCCAAATGAACCTGTGCAGCAAGCTGCTGCACCGACAGACGCTTGGTAATAAAGCCGTCAGCCTGCAGGCGAATGGCCGCCATCAGAGACGGCTGCGTGCCGTCGGTGATAAGCATCACACAGCGCGGCGCGTTTTCAAGCAATTTGATGTCCTTAAGCAACGTCACGCCGATGTCACCGCCGTCGAGATCGATAAACATCAGATCAGGGTGCTCATTTCGGGCTTCATCAAGCGCGTCGTTAGCGTTATGCGTGATACGACGCACCGAACCCGGGACCTGTTCGCCAATCAGCTCACTCAAAGCTCGTGCAAAAAGCGGGCATTGGTCAAAGATCAAAATGCGGGCGGGCTGTCCATCGTCAAGATCAGTCGTTGTCATTTCTTCTTTTAATTCAAACGTTCCGGAGGCCTTTTCGGACTTCCGCATGCTGTCCGAAGACCTTTACGCGTCGTAGTCGCGCACCGTGTGCCAAAGCACATTGACGCCCTTCATGAAATCTTCCATCTTCATGGCTTCGTACGGATTGTGCGAGCCGTTTTGATTGGCCACAAAGATCATGGCCACCGGCACACCGCTGTTGCCGATGACAGCCGCATCGTGACCGGCACCGCTTGCCAGGCGACGCACCGGAATACCCGCGCTCTTGGCCGCCGCTTCGATTCGATCGGAAAGCGCAGCGTCCACCTTAGCCGCATCCGTTACGATCTTGCGATCGAACTCGAACTTCACGCCGCGCTCCTTGGCAACAGCATCGGCTTCCTTCAACAGCAACTCGTGGAAACGCTCGCACGTATCAATCGAAAGGCTGCGCATGTCCACCGTAAAAGTCGTTTCACCCGGAATCACGGAAATCGCCGATGTCGCAGAAGTCTTCAGCACTCCCACGGTGAAGACAAGATCCTCTCCGTTGGCAAGCCATTCGTCCCAATGCTTGTCCATACGGGTAAGAAGCTCTGCCGTAGCCATCACGGCATCATGCCGGTATGGCTTGTCGACGGCACCTGAATGCGCAGTTTGCCCCAAGCAAACCACTTTCTTGTGACGCACGTTACCTCGAATACCCGTCACAATGCCGACGCGCTCGGTTTCCGAGCTGTCAAGCGTCGGGCCCTGTTCGATGTGTAGTTCGATGAAGGCTGCAATCTTTTCGAGGTCCACAAGAGGACGACCGGCCGTAATATCGGCAGGAACAAAACCGCAGGCCGAAATGCATTCACCGAGTGTCATCGGTTGTGTACGGTGCTTTAAAGCCGTATCAGCAAGCGTCAGTTTTCCGGTGAGTGCCAGCGAACCCACATAAGCCTTGCCGAAAAAGCTCGATTCCTCGCAACGCATCATCAGAATCATGTAATCGCGTTCGGGCACGAAACCCGTACGGCGCATCCACCACGCGACCGCCAAAGCGGCGGTGATGCCGGCTAATCCGTCATAGTTGCCGCCCTGCGGCACGCTGTCGGCGTGGCTGCCCGCCACAAACGCGGGAAGTTCGCGATTTTTCCCCGGCAGACACATCCAGACATTACCTGCCAAATCAGTGTTGATCTCCAGCCCCAGTTCCTGACCGATCATCTTGAGATAATCGAGCACCTCGCTTTCGGTCGGAGAATACCCCTGTCGGGTTACTCCCAGTCCGTCGGCGCTCATCTTGCGAACCGTGTCAAAAATCGAACGGCAGAATTTCACGCCGTCACGCTGCAGATCCCCAGCCATAATGTGATGTCCTTCCTTTGGTCAGTACCATGTCATTGCGCCTCTAGCGGGCGACAAGCTCCTCCGATCACCGGAAGGCACAAGCCGACATGATTACCTCTTTATTATTATTCGAAAAACACGGATACAGTTGAAAAGGTGTCACGAATTTTTGACTTAATGCGAATCTTTGCCATAAAAGCACCTTTGCGACTGCCTCTTTTGAGGTATTTTTCTTTTCAAAACCATCGGTAGCTTCATTGCCGGCCGAAGGCCTATTATTCTTTCGTACAGAGTGCGGCCCCGTCCGATCTCAGACCGCGCTCGTGCATCGTTGCATTTCGATTCGGCGCCGCTTGATGCGCCGGCTGCCGAAAGGTGTTTTGCGCGTGCGTTTTTGTTTGAAAAGGAGCAAGTCGACATGCTCAGCGCTTATCACGATCAATTGATCAACATTCGCCGTCAGTTGCACCAGAACCCTGAAGAGGGATGGTCGGAATTCACCACGACGGCCTTTCTCGTCACCACACTTCGCGGCTACGGCTACGACGTTTTGACAGGCCGCAAAGTGGTCGCCCCGGAAGCCTGCCTCGGCCGTGAAGAATCCGTCGTCAAAGCCGGTCTGGAACGCGCCCGCCGCAACGGAGTAAGCGAGGAGCTCCTGTCCGAAATGGAAGAGCTCACCGGTTGCGTGGCCGTGCTCGATACCGGTCGCCCCGGTCCGACGCTTGCCATTCGCTTCGACATTGACTGCGTGCCGGTGACCGAATGCACAGACGATACGCACATACCTGCCAAGGAAGGCTTTATCTCCAAAAATCCGGGCTTCATGCACGCCTGCGGCCACGATGCTCATATGTCAATGGGACTGGCGGTGGCCCACTGGGTAATGGACAACAAGGACAAGCTCTCGGGCAAAATCAAGATTCTTTTCCAGCCCGCCGAAGAAGGCGTGCGCGGTGCCGCCGGCATGGCTGCAAGCGGCATTCTCGACGACTGCGACTATTTCCTCGGCTCGCACGTAGCCATGAGCGCCAAATCGGGTGAAATTGCCACCAATCTCTATGGCTATCTGTGCACCACCAAGCTTGACGTCACCTTCCACGGCAAGCCCGCTCATGCCGGCGCCTGCCCGCAGGAAGGCCGCAATGCGCTCACGGCGGCTGCCAACGCTACGGTTCAAATGATGGGCATCTCTCGCCACTCCGGCGGCATGACCCGCATCAACATCGGTCAACTCATCGCCGGCGAAGGCCGCAACGTCATTCCGAGCAAAGCCGTCATGAAGCTTGAAGTACGCGGCGAAACGGGCGAAATCAACCAATACATGGTCGATCAGGTCACCAATATCTGCAAAGGCATCGCAATGAGCTTCGGCGTCACCTATGAAATGCGCAAAATGGGCGAAGCGGTTGACCTCACGGCCGATCAGGAACTCGTTGACATTCTCAACGCGGCCGGTCGCGCTACTCCCGGCATCACGGTCGTTGACAAGGCTCTGAACTTCGGCGGCAGCGAAGACGCCACAATTCTTGCGCGCCGCGTGCAAGCGCACGGCGGCAAAGCCGCCTTCTTCCTGTGGGGTTCGGATCGTCCGTCAGGGCATCACACCTCCACGTTCGACATCAAGGAATCCGACCTTGATCCGGCTCTGGAAGTCTGGACACACATCATCCCGGCAATCCTGAAGTAATCACGGCAAACGGCAATCCCGGCTCAGTGTTGCCGCTGTCATCGAAAGCCGTCGAAGCCCGAAGAAAAGGCTTTTCGGCGGCTTTTTGTTATACCAAACGCGCGAAGGTGAGCACCAAAGGCAACGCCACCAAAAGAGCAAGCGTCGAGATGCCGATGGCTTCCGAACAGAACTCCTCGTCGGCACCGTAATTTTTAGCCAGCACTCCGATCACGGAGGACACGGGCATACTCGAAGAAACAATGAAGACCTGACGAGCTTCGTTCGACATATCAACCCAACCGGTTGCGAAATACATCACAACCGGACGTAACACGAAGCACGAAAACAGAATCAGCCACACCTCCTTGGGAATGTGCTTGATCTTTTCAAAGCCGATGTGCTGAATGGTCATCCCGATGAAAACCAGTGCCAGAGGCGATGTAACCCGTCCCAAATCTCGCGTGATCATCGCAATGGGATCGGGCACGGGCAAAGCCAACACCACAAAGAGGACGCCCAACAAAAAGCCCTGTAGCGGCGGCTGGAAAAACATCTTGATGCTGCGCATGGAAAAGAGCCGCGGTTGCGCGCGTCCGGCTCGATGCACGCCGTCGAGCTGAATGCCATAAAGCCCGATTGTCCAGATGAAGATCACGTTGGCAAAAAAGTAAACCAGCAGATAACCGATGGCCGCTTCTCCGAACATAATCGAGATCACCGGAATACCCAAGAAGGTGACCGTAGCTCCCGTAAAACAGGCGATGAAGGCGCCGGCAATCTCCTTTCTCACCCATCCCATTTTGACGATTGCCACAGACACAATCCAGTTAAAGCCCACCGTCAGGAAGGGAAGCCCCGCGACCTGCAACACGCTGATCAGATCTTCGTGCGTAAATTTGGATGTGACGTTGTAAAAAAGAAAGAGCGGCAGACACAGATTCACCAGCCGCGCCATCAAGCGCCGACTGTCTTCGGTATACCACCCCCGACGCGAGGTCTCAAAGCCGACAAACGCGATGGAAAACAGAACTAGAACCGCTTCGGCTGAATGCAATACCGCTTCGAGCATTTCACGCACCCGCTAAAAACGTCAAAAAACTTTGTTTTCGAACAATATCTTTGAACTTTAGCGCGCACTGAGACGAGCGATTTTTGCCTTCGCTTCAATATCTGAAGGAAGATTGACAAATATCATCGCCGCGAGAATACCGCCGAAGCGATACTAGCCACATCGGCGTATTCAAGTTCCACCCCGGTGGGCAGTCCTTTGGACAAACGCGTTACGCGTACCTCGGGAAAGTGTTTTCGGACAATCCCCGCAATCATGTGTGCCGTCACATCGCCCTCCGGGGTATAGCTCGTCGCCAAAATCAATTCACTCACCTGATCCTGATGAATGCGTTGCAGCAGCATCGACACGCCAAGCCGTTCGGGCTCCGTTCCTTCCAGCGGGTTAATGCGTCCCATCAACACGAAATAACCCCCTCGATAGGAAAGACTTGCTTCGAGCGCCTTTTGATCGGCCACGCTTTCCACCACACACAGGCGAGTATTGTCGCGTGTAGCGTCCGAACAGAAGTCGCACACCGGTTCTGTCGTCAGCGTATGGCATCGGGGACAGTGATGAACGCGAGCTAACGTCTCTTCCAACCCATCTTTGATCGCTCGCGCTTCTGCTCGCCGCGACGTTAAAAGATCCGACACCAAACGAGCAGCCGAACGCGGCCCCAGACCGGGCAACGAAGCAAAAAGCTCCTCAAGCTTGGCAATGCGGGCGTCCGGATGAGTGATGGTGTCGGCCATGGGGTTTCAGAATTCATTAAATGGAACTAAGGGAATGCCCATGCATTGTAGCGGTGCCGCGGACCTATAATCGAGGAAGGCATTTGTGCCGCAGTCATCCGGAGAAATCCATGCGAAGAAAGCCTATTCATCGCGGAGGCATTGTCTCTGCCGGTTACGATCCGGTCACTCGTGCTCTGGACATTGAGTTCGACACCAAACGCGTTCTGCGCTATGAAAACGTTGGCAATGAAGTCGCCGAGCGCTTTTTGTGTTCTGCCGAACCGCTGAGTTACTACCGCGATGTCATCGAAGAAGAGTATTCGGCAACCGAACTCTCGTCAAAGGCTCTCGCTGACACTCCCAAGCCCGCTAAAAAAGGAATCCCCGACGAGCTCAGAAAACTCTTCGGGGAATAAGCTTTCGACGATTTGCGCTTTCGAGCGCTCTTTTCAGTAGGAGCGCTCTCGTGTTTTAGCCGGTGAATCGGACTCCAGCATGCGCTCGACGATTTCGTTGGCGCGACGTGCCTTCTCACGGTTGATCGCTTCTTTCGTTTCAATGTCGCTCTTCTTGGAACGCACGTCCAATCGCTTCATTTCAAGCTCAAGCTCGCGCTCCTCATCCTGGTACTTTTCCTGCTTCGCTGCCTTGCGTGCCGCTTCTTTTGCCCGGGCGTCGGCGGCAGCCTGAGCACGAGCTCTTTCGCGAGCCTTTACCTTGGCCTGAGCCGCTTCACGTTCTTCCTTGGCTCGCTTCTCGGCGTCCAGACGCATCTGCGCACGCGCCTTGACATCCTCGTAATTGCGACGCACAGCTTCAATCTGGGCGTCCACGGGATTGGTCTGATACTGCGCGGCCTGCGCCGGGTAATCAGGCGGTACTTCTCCGGTCTGAGCCCAGCCAAAGGAACAGACGGCTGCCAGAGAAGCCGCAAGCAGAATCTTTTTCATTTCATTTACCCCAAAAAATCACTTCGAGGATCCGCAACCGTAGGGATTATTAGGCTGAATGCGCGTTTCGTTGGGCGCCGGAGAAACCATGATGGCCGTTCCCGTCTTGTATTCACAAACACGGCCAACCTGAGCGGAGTTAAAAATCTTGTCATCGTAGCGGAACGTGATCTGCACCCCTTCAACGAAGTTTTCCGACCGACCGCTAAAACCCTTGCCGGCTACATTGCCAAGCGCTGCACCACCCACGGTACCGGCCACCACAGCATCGGGCGAATCGCTCACAACGGCGCCCACCGCAGCACCCGCCAGAGCGCCAAGAATGGTACCCATCGTAGCCGAGTCACTGCGATCGCGACGGTTATCAACGGTCACCCGCGCAGGCATCACAGCGATGATCTGAACCGTCTTCACTTCCTGAGCCTGATTGACCTGACCGGCCCAATAGACGTCGGAGCGATACGCCGTGCCGTCGTTGGCGCAACCCGCAAGCAAAAGAGCGGCGGACAAAGCACCGCATGCTGCAATTTTCTTGTTCATCTTTTTTCTCATGTTCTCGTCGCCTCAAAAGTTTGAAGCAACGGTTACTCAGACCTGATTTCTTATTGTGACTTTACCGCGTCCGCATCATTTTGGACAGCGTTTATGCGGCAAGTTGCTACTGCCCAAATCTGGCCGCTACAACTGCTGACAGTTCTTTGCAAAAAATGTTGCCGCTCAGACACACCTGAGCAACGAACCTATTGGAAAAACACCGAGGCAAGTCCCAGGAAAATAAGGAACCCGCCCGAGTCCGTCATAAACGTCAGGAGAACGGACCCACCCATGGCCGGATCTTTGTTGAGGGCTTTTAGCACCAACGGAACGGCCAAACCCATGGCAGCGCCCAACACGATGTTAAGAAGCATTGCCAAGGCCATCACGCCGCCGAGCATCATACCCTGCGCGCTGTCGTGGTACAGCCCCCAGACGCAAAGTCCCGCGATGACACCCCACACAAGGCCGTTTAACAACGCCACCAGCATCTCCTTTTTCAGAAGTCGAGTCGTGTTGGCGCCCGTCACTTGCCCCATAGCCATGGAACGTACCAGGAGCGTCAGCGTCTGATTACCCGAATTGCCGGCCATGCCGGCGACCACCGGCATCAATGCCGCCAGCGCCACGACCTTGGAAATCGTGCCGTCAAAGGCGCTGATGACGCGCGAAGCAAAAAATGCCGTGCATAAATTGACGCCAAGCCACACCCAGCGACTCTTAGCCGAATCCCATACGCTGCCGAAAATATCCTGCTCTTCATCCAGACCGACGGCTGCATAGGCGTCTTCCGCGCTTTCTTCTCGAATCACGTCGACGACTTCATTGACCGTCAGGCGACCCACCAAACGTCCGGCCTCATCCACCACGGGCGAGCTCACCAAGTCGTAACGCTCAAAGGCCTGTGCCGCGTCGCTCGCATCATCCAACGGATTGAGCGTGAGAATATCCGACTGCATCAGAGAGGACACCGAGCGCGAGGGTTCATGCACCAGAATCTGCGCCACCGGCAACGCGCCCAGGAATTTTCCCTGGCGATCGACCACAAACAGCTGATCGGTATGATCGGGCAGCGACTCAAAGCGACGCAAGAACTTCAGGACGATTTCAAGAGAAACGTCCTGGCGAATCGAAATCATCTCAAAGTCCATGCGCGCACCGACGCTGTCTTCCGGATAGCTCATCGCCGCACGCAACTGCGCGCGTTCTTCATGCGACAAACCTTCCTGAACCTCGGCCACCACATCTGGCGGCAGGTCGTCAACCAGGTCAGCAATCTCATCCGTATCGAGCCCTTCGACGGCGTCAACGAGTTCTTCGCGATCCATCGAGTCGATCAGGGTCTCGCGAACGCCTTCGCTCACTTCGACCAGAACGTCACCTTCGTGCTCATGACGCACAAGGTTCCAAACCGCCAGACGCTGTTCCGGCGGCAAGGCTTCGAGAATGTAGGCGATATCGGCAGGATGCAGGTCGCTCAGAACATCGGTGAGTTCCGTCTCTGCCGTCAGATCCAACGCAGCGGCATCGGGTTCCTCGGGATCGTTGCCCGAGACCTTGCCTCTGTCTTCCTGATCTTCAAAGATCTGTGAGATGCGCTCAAGTGCGCGATTGGCCACTTCGGGGTCGCGCGACAGGAGATCGTCGTCTGCTGTCAAGAGCTCTTCTTTTTTGTCGTCGGGCTCTGTCACTGCGTTTCTCCTTGTGCGGATACCGCGAAAAGTGGTTGAAGGGAAATTTCAAAAGGCGTGCCTTTTTGAATCGTTGACCGCAATCGCTTAAACAGTATGGGCGCAACGCCGCCTGCACGGTCAGACAGTCGGCGCATCTTGAAAAAAGCTTACGGGCGGCATTGTACGCCGAGATCAGCGTCTGCCGCCGCTACTTCTTCAGAAGTTAGGCAAAAACACAACTCGAAGGCGACAAAGGTTCCTCCTCATCAAGGCAGTCGAACTGTATGGCATACAGTTCTCCATACAGTTAACTGTATCGTTAGACAGTTACCTTTACAGTTCACAACCTGAAGATACAGTGGCTTATCAAGTCGCAAAACGAACCATCGGTTTCCGCAACAAAACGACGGCGAGCCTCCGCAAAAGAAACTCGCCGTTGAATTTTTCGCCAAATACCGGCAATCAAAGCGCTACGCTGGCATCAAATGCTGCACGCAACTTTTCGTAAACCGGCTTGGTGTCCGGCATACGTCCCGTCCAAAGCGCAAAGCTTTCGGCCGCCTGCGCCACCAACATGCCCAAGCCGTCTTCAACGCGAACAGCCCCGGATTCTTTCGCCAGTTGCATGAAGGGCGTCGGCAAAGCCGCATACGTCAGATCCACCGCAAGCGAGCATTCGGAGAAGACGCAATTGGGAACAGCCGGAGCCGCCCCGGAGAACGCGGCACTCGTCGCATTGACGATGATGTCGAATTTCTCGCTGATCAAATCCACGAAACTGCCCGATGCACAGCCAAGCGCAGCACCGGCGGAATGAGCCTTCTCAGGCGTGCGGTTGGCGAGATAGATGCGTGCGCACCCTTCTTCCTGAAGAGCAGCCGCCAATCCGCGTCCGGCTCCGCCTGCCCCCAAAATGAGCACACGGGCACCGGTAAGCGACGCGCCGCAACGCTGAGACACATCCGTCACAAAGCCCTTGCCGTCAGTTGTATCGCCCAAAACGCGATTGCCGTCGAAAATAAGGGTATTGACAGCCTCGCACTTGCGCGCACGCGGCGTCACTTCGTCGCAATACTGATAGGCATCCATCTTGAAGGGATGCGTCACGTTGGCACCCTTGGGGTGGTCCTCGCGGCGCAAAACCGCCATGCCTTCGATAAAGCCGCCGGACTCGAAATCACGAGTCTCGTAGCTCATCTCGATGTCAAACTGCGCGGCAAACATCTTGTGGATTTCTGGCGACAGCGAATGCTTAACCGGATGACCGATCACAAAATATTTATCCATACAATCCTCCCGCAGGTAGCCAATCTCACAGGAACTGCGAATCGCGAGTCCTTTACTTGATTTTAAGCGTTTGGCGGCTCGACGCAGGCAGTTTCGGTCGGCAGTCCGGTTACCGGCTCATTTTGCTCGGCCGTCTTATCGGTCTGTGGCTCCTCGGACGTTTGACTTTCATCTTCAAGGCCGTCGCCCTCTTCCAGCGCTTCCTCGTCGGTTTCGTCCAAGACCGCCAACAGCTTGCCCTCAAAAAGCACGTCGATATAGTCGAATCCGAGAACACCGAGCAACACCTTGCGCCCCCGATCCAGCTCAGGCATTCCGGGAATGCGTTGCACCAGCGGCAAACCTTCTACGCGAACCAGATCGCCCTTGATAACCACGGCCTCGATTTCCTTCAAGCCTTCCTGCTCGATCCACTTAAGCGACCAGAACCGTTCCATCTTGCGTTGGAATTCGCTGTAAGCCTCGTAGACCGACTCAAACTGGCTCACGATGGTGTAGAAGTCCGAGTCGTTACCCATGTAAGCCGGAGCCGTCCCGGCCGCCGCACAAATAATCTGACGCTGATTGACCAAATCCACATAACGGCGAAGCGGTGAAGTTGACCAGGCGTAGCGCACCACACCCAGACCGTCATGCGGACCGGGACTTGTGCTCATGCGCACGCGACCCATACGCTGACTGCGGTAAATCCCCGCCGTCTTGCATTCCTCAAGCCACAGTCCCCAGGTACTGTTGGCAAAAATCATCAGTTCGGCCACCATCAAGTCAAGCGGCTCACCGCGTGCACGGCCCTTGCGGATGATGCGCAGGTTTTCTCCCTCGCCTTCAAGTTCCAGATACCAATCAATGCGTCCGGTCTGTTCAGGGCGTCCGCGGCGCTCTTCTCGCTCGGTCAAACGGGCCTTGGCAAACCGCCACAAAAAGCCGATTTCGTGCGCACACAGCACCGTCAGCGTTCCGTTTTCAATCGCCTCAGGCGTGACTTCCTCATGAATCAGGTCGTAGCGCAAATTGTGCTTGACGGTGATTTTCTCCACGCGCGTTTCGGTGGATTGCACCGCCATCGTTTCATCGTCAACGGTCACATAGAGCGACACGCAGGGCACGCACTTGCCTTCGTCAAGGCTGGTGCGTTCGATCCAGCTTTCCGGAAGCATCGTTGTCTTCATGCCGGGCGCATAGACCGTTGACATGCGGCTGCGGGCCGACTCGTCGGCAACGCTTCCTCGAGGCATGATCAGTGCGGGCGCTGAGATGTGAATACCAATGCGGCTCCTGCCGCCATCAAGGTGCGTGACGCTGGCTGCGTCGTCGATTTCCGTGGTCGACGAATCGTCAACAGAAAACGCCTCGACGGCTGCTTCGGGAAGATCACCGGGTGCCGCGGGCACCTCACTGGCGGCCTGAGTAAATCCCTTGCCCTTGGGGAAATTCGTGCGATAAAAGCTTTCGACGTGCCAGGTAAAGGCGTCGGGCACGGCGCCGAGCTTCATCATCAATCGCAACGGACTCATGCGGACTTCGCTTGCGGCATCGTTGAGAGCCTTCCACTCCGTACTGTTTTTGTCCGGTTTCAGAAGCAGCTCGTAAACACGACCGGCAATATCCTGCGGCAATTCTCCAGCAACCATCTGCGCAGCCAAGTTTTTACGACGTTCCTCTTCCTGACGCTTACGTTCGACAGCCTGCAGTGCGCGCTGCAAAATGTCTTCTGGCGCCTTTTTGTAGTTGCCGCGCCCTTTGCGGTAGAAGTAGACAGGATTGGCGTGCAGCGCCATCAGAGCGGCACCCTTTTGCACCGCCGTCACGGAAGAAAAATATTCAGCGGCTATCGACTCGTAACCGAACTCCTCGTCAGGCGCCACTTCCCACAGGAACATGGGATCGATATCGGTCGCAGCCTCCTGCGCCTGCGTCAGAAAGGTCGCGGCTGCAGGTGACTCGAACTCGAAAAAGACATGGTTGGCCTTCACTTTGCAGCGACGCCCCGTCGTGAGTTCGACTTGATAATTGGTTCCGTCTTTCTTCAGAACCGTTCCGGCCTTAAAGTCTCCGGCCTCTTCAAAAAACAAGTACATCGAGTTGGCTTTCTTAAATTCTTCTGTCTAATTCAGAACCGATCGGAGCCGGCAAGCAGGAAGTCGCGCACAGCAGCAGCATATTCCTCAAAACAGGAGATCCGATGGTCACTGTCGTCAATCACAATGCTTTGCACGTCGGAAAAACGCGTGGCGGCGCGTCTCCAGTCGAGCACTTCATCTCCCGTGCAAAGCACCATAAGCACACGAGTCGGATCGGCAAAAGGTGCGGCATCAAGTGCTCGCAGCTGATCGGCGTAGTCGGGTGTCACTCGCACGATTTTGTCCCCCGTAAACGACTTATATTCGCCGTTGTAGAGCTTGACAATGTCCCACGGCTCAACCGCCGGATTTAAAAGCGCGGCACGAATTCCGGTACGACCGGCAAGCCAGGCGGCATAAAAGCCACCGAGACTGGCGCCCGCCACAGCCACTTCCCCAACGACTGTAGCCTTCTCGTACTCCGACCAGATCAAAGAGGCCGCATCTTCCGGCGACATATTGAGGTCGGGCGCCACAAAGTTTGCGCCCTTGGCTTCGCACAAGTCGCGCAACACGCAAGCCTTTTTTGAACCGGGCCCCGACAAAAAGCCATGCAAATACAAAACAGTCTGAGTCAACGGCCTTCTCCGTTACTCTTCAAATGCTCGAGAATTCGGCCGCAGATGCCGCCGAAGCTACCGTTACTCATGCATAGCACGGTGTCGCCAGGTCTGGCGTCGCTTGCCACCAACTGAGCCAGTGCATCAATGTCACCCGAAAAAGTGCTTGCCTTACCCCCCAAAGGAAGCAATGCTCCGGCCGGATCCCAGTTGACACCCCTACCTTTGTAGCAAAAGACGCGGTCGGCATCCTTAAGACTTGCAGCCAGGCGATCCTTCATGGTGCCCAGTTTCATCGTGTTGCTACGAGGTTCGAAAACGGCCAGAATGCGAGCACCGCGCCCGACTTTGCCTCGCAAAGCCGCGATCGTCGCTTCAATGGCGCTCGGATGATGTGCAAAGTCATCAATAACCGTCACTCCGTTTTGCACACCTTTGACTTCCAGACGTCGAGCAACTCCCTCAAAACTCTTGAGCGCTTCGATGGCCTTTTTCGGTTCAACACCGATGTCATGCGCGGCGGCGATGGCAGCCAGAGCATTTTGCGCGTTGTGCACGCCCACGGCGGGCATCTCCGCAAGCGACCCCTGCACAACCGTGCCCAACCTCACCACACGATCATCGTCCACGCTCCAGCCGGCATTAGAGTTGAACTGTTCAACACGGCTCCAGCAGCCCATCGCAAGTACACGACCAAGCGCTTCGCTTTTGGCGTTGACAATCACGAGACCGTTGCGGGCAATGGTACGCACCAAATGATGGAACTGCTTTTCGATGGCGGCCAGGTTTTCAAAAATGTCTGCGTGATCGAACTCAAGATTGTTGAGAATCGCCGTTGACGGACGATAGTGCACAAACTTGCTTCGTTTGTCGAAAAAGGCTGTGTCGTATTCGTCGGCTTCGATCACGAAATACTTGCTCTGGCCAAAGCCTGCCGAGGCGTGCGTGCCAAACGGCACCCCGCCGATCAGCCAACCGGGCTCCAAGCCTGCCTTGGACAGAATGTGCAGAAGCATTGAACTCGTAGTGGTCTTTCCATGCGTACCCGCAACAGCCAGCACGTGCCGGCCCCTGAGTACATTTTCGCTTAACCACTGCGGCCCCGATGTATAAGGTTCACCCCGATCGAGAATCTCTTCCAAAAGCGGGTTACCGCGTCCGATGGCGTTGCCTATCACCCACAAATCGGGTTTGATGGAGATATCTTCCGCGTTGTAGCCTTGCGTAAGCTCAATGCCCGCGTCCTTAAGCTGATCGCTCATCGGCGGATAAACGTTAGCGTCGCTGCCCGTTACTTTGTGACCCGCAGCTGCGGCCAGACGCGCTACACCGGCCATAAATGTGCCGCAGATACCGAGAATATGAATGTGCATAAAGACAAAAGCCTTTTCCTAAAAAAGCACCGCTGACTCAAGGCAACGATGCAACACTGCCTCGAATTTTAGCTTTTGCCGCCGCCTTTCTTTGATAAGGTCGAAAGGAAGCATCTCGAACGGTGGCTTCGAGGCTTGTCGATAAGTTTCTGTACAATCGTTCGGCTTGACATCGGAGCACTTACGGCTCTTCATCAACACTCATTTCTATTGTTCATTCGTTTTTTTGATATGTCCACGGCATTTGTCACTCGTTGCCCGTATTGCGGCGCCGTCTGGCGTCTTCCCGACCGGGATACTGCAGAGCGCGGCCCGGTGCGCTGTTCAGCCTGCCAGCACAGTTTCGATGCCACCTGTCACCTGCTTGAAGTCCCGCAGGAACGTTTCCCTAATCTTCCTCCGGCGCCCGTTTTCGCCGTTGAAAGCGAAAAACCTGCGCCGACGCCCGCTCCCGAACCGGCTGCAGCCGAAAAGAAACCGTCTCCGGCTGTTCAGGAGAAGTCCACCGAACCGGCCCCCGCGGAAATATCCAGCGTCAATCTTGTGAGCGAGCAATCACAAGAGAAACCTGCCGCCACAGTGTCGTCTGAT
>ERZ791929.271-NODE-271-length-49338-cov-28.741351_pt1 | contig 49338 bp, 37 predicted proteins | sample MGYA00510129_ERZ791929 | MGnify/ENA primary metagenome ERZ791929 (study PRJEB30046, sample SAMN00792049) | human gut metagenome | study: EMG produced TPA metagenomics assembly of the A metagenome-wide association study of gut microbiota in type 2...
TTTATCATAGAAGACCTTATAAATCTTTAATTACAGAAAAACTTTCACAGACTCTTTGTTGTGGTGTTTTCTGAGGCCAAAGATTGTTCGGCATTTTCTATTTGCGGCTGAGCACCAGGTCCAAGCTTTTTTATATCTTCTACATGTGTTGTGGCTTGTCCGTCCCATACTCCATCTGGTCCAACGTGGTATCCATCAGGAGTATCATAATCAGTTTTCATGTAACCACCCAGGTCGAAATAATAATATTTACCATCTGTATCCTGTACCCAGGTAGAGGCCGCGAAATAACCATTTTTCAAGACATACTTCCAACCACGCTCATTTTGGAACCATCCTGGCATATATTTTTGTTTGATACCACTTGCATTCACATAAGATCCGTCTGGTGCAAGGGTATCTGCCAGCATATAGCCATTTTCGTCCATATAGTATAGCTTATCCTCGACATTTAGCCAGCCGTTGCTTACAAATGTCCCATCGGGTTTTCTGTACTTGAAGCGTCCATCCTCGGCCTGAACCCAACCAGATGTCTCTGTGCCTTCATATGCTCCTGCATCTGTCCCATCTGCATTTATCAGATATTTCTTAACTTCTGGAGGCAGACTTGAGACGGTTACATTATTTGGAAGTTTTACCACATCAATATAACGCTCTTTATCAGGAAGTTTATTATTATTTGTAAAGAGTACTATTTGGAGTGTGGATTGAGAATCCTCAGGGAGCATCGGCCAGTTCTCTGGAATAGCCCATACACCATCTACATTATTGAGTGTAGGTACTTCTCCCCATGGTCTTGGATACTTCATTGGTTCAAAAGTATAAGCAAAATCATACCCCCTATTAAGAATCACATTTCTTTCAGCAATGGAATCCCCACCTACTAATATTGCAAAATAGTGTCCATTTCCACAATCTACGGGACGCCATTCGAATAAATATGCCCCGCAATTTTCCATAGTTGTTGTATCTGTTGATGTATCAGCAAAGGAAACTATGGGAGTTGTTGTTGCTAAAGTAATGGCTAAGCATAATGATATCCACTTTTTCTTAATCATGGACTTCCTCCTTACTCAATGTTATATCTGTTATATTTTAATACAGGAAAAAAGCGTTGAGACTAATTTAATTACATAATCAGTCACAACGCTTTCCCCCTTATTATTTAGTTAGAACCAATCAATGTTAATTAGTTCTCTGCATAAATAGCGGCAATCTGCCCGCCCTTCTTAATTACATAGTAGTAATCATTTCCATCTTTGTTCTTAGACTTGGTATCAATTACTTTTCCAGAGGTATTTACAACAAAGTAGTCATTAGCATTTACCTGAGTAGTATCAATGATATAAAGCTCTTTGATGTCTTCTGCTTTCTTGTTTACGCCAAGATCTCTCAACTGGTCAACAGTTGTATCATTGATAACATTATCGGTATACTTGCCAGAGATGTCATCAAGGAATTTTCTGACGTCATCCAACTTGCTGTAAGTATACTTGCTGGCAGCTGTGGACACACCACTCTTGTTGCTTCTCTTAACAACCTGATACTTCTCATCCTTACCAGCAGTAATTAACTTACCAGACTGATAGAACTTATCATCCTTTTCACCAGTAAGACCTGCACCCTTATGAGCACCAGACTTTTCAAAGTAGAAGTTGAATCTATCACCATCAATATCAATGTTGGTCTTGTTGGTTCTCATAGCACCATCATCACCGCCACCAAAGTAGAAGCATCTGTATCCAAGGTCACTCCAATAAATAGAGTTCTTATTGAAATCATCATCTGTATCGAATGGATGATTATCGTCATCATCCGCTCTAACGTCAGTGATATTATTCTGAGCGTCCTGCTGAATGAACTTTAAGCCATCAATCATGCGGCCATCATTTCTGAATGCGTATTTTTTGCCCTTAATAGTTTTGAACTGACCAGCATACAGATTACCGCTTCCATCTGCATAGTACCATGCATCTTCATCATCATTATACTTATCATAGTTAAGGTATTCAGCAGATACAACCTTAAACCAGCCCTTGCTCACACGGGCACCGTTTTCAACATCCTGGAAGTATCTCCACTGCTGAGCATACTTAGCAGATACACTATGGGTAGCAGTACTGTAATCGCCTCTGATGCCGCTTGTAGAAGCAGTATCTACGTCTAAGGACCACTCCGCTGTCATGGCGCCGTACTGGTCAAACTCGTACTTCTTACCATTGATGGTCTTGCTCTTCTGCGTATCACCATTTTCAGCTTTTACTTTCTTACCATTGGATTTGAAGTAGAACCAACGTGTCTGGTCCTCATCATCATTGAATACTGGTGAAACTTCGTAGTCAGAAGTAGCTTCATCATATGTGATATCCATTTGCAGCCAGCCAACTGTCATTGCACCGTCATCTTCGCCGCCGAAGTAGTAATCGCCTTCTTTGAAGCCATCACCATCTGTATTGTCAATGCGCTCTGCATTATCAGCATCAACCCAGCCGAAAAGCATTCTGCCTTCATCATCAAAAGCATACTTCTTTCCATTTACGGTTTTCAGAGCTACTCTTGCATTGTCGCCATTCTTTAAAGCCTTACCATTAGCCTGGAAATAGTACCAGTAATGATCTGGCTCATCATCCTGTCCTGCATCCTCGTTGTCGATAGCTACCCACTGATTAGCTGCCATAACACCGTTGATGTCTACATAATAATAGTTGTCGCCATCCTGAATCAGCTCATCGATAGCCATTTCGCCGTCGCTGTTTAACCAGTACCAGTTATTACCGGATTTCTTCCACTGATCGGTTGCTCTCTCGCCGTCTCTGTTGTAATATACCCAAGTACCGTCTTCCTCAGCCCATCCTGTAGCTGCGAAAGAAGTCATGGATGCACCAATAGCGAGCAGTGCTGCTGTTGATAATACAGCAACTAACTTTGTCTGCTTTCTCATAATTAATGCACTCTCCTTTTTCTTTTTGAAATACTTTTTGAAATTCCTTTTTTGCATTACGAGTTGATTATACTTCGTATATGGAAAATTATCATAAGACGATTAGTGGCTTAAACTGATGCGGTAAAAGGTATTATATTCTATATGGAATAAATATTAAAATTTAATAAAAGCATTTGGTTTTATTGGGTCATAAAGTTGCGGAATAGTGGGTAAAATGATATACTGATAAAGTATTTGGAAAAAAGGATAAGAAAGTGTTGTGTAACCTATGGATAATATAAAAACAAAAGAAATATCGGATGAGAAAATAATAAATTTATTAGCGGCCTGGAGAAAATACAATTCTGTTATAGCAGGTATTTTTACCGTGCTTATTATCTTTGTATTTCCATTGGTCTTTCATGATTACTATTATGATATTTTGGTAGCTAAATATATTTTTTATTATGGTTCCGTTATTTTGATGATTGTAGCCATGCTGGTTGGTGTGTTTTTTTTCTGGTATAAGGATAAGCGTGAGATTGGTGGCAACGCTGTAAAAGAAATGCGTTCAAATGCTAAGTTAAATGCCTTAAAAATGTCAGACTGGGCCATGATAATTTTTTTGATTGCTGTTACCATATCTACTTTACAATCAGAGTATCGTTTTGAATCTTTTTGGGGAAATGAAGGAAGATACATGGGAATGTTTTTGATACTGCTCTATGGAATCAGCTTTTTTGTTATCAGCCGATGCTTGAGATATAGACAGTGGTATCTGGATACGTTTTTGGCGGGGGGTATCATTGCATGCATGATTGGAATTTTGCACTTCTTTAAAATTGATCCCATAGGTTTCAAGAGAGGACTGGTAGGAGATGATTACACTATTTTCACCTCCACAATTGGAAATATTAACACATATACTTCCTATGTAGCTATGGTATCAGGAATGGGGACAGTAATGTTTTCAGTGGAGAAAAACAAATACAGAAGGCTGTGGTATCTAGTTGTAGCGATTTTATCACTGTTTGCATTGATTGTGGGTATCAGTGATAATGCATATTTGGCTTTGCTTGTTCTTTTTGGGCTTCTCCCGCTTTACCTTTTCGGGAATATAGACGGAGTAAAGAGATATGTATTATTATTAGCCATATTGTTTACAGAGTTTCAAGTGATAGGTACTCTAAGTCATGCGTATCCCAATCATGTAGTGGAGTTTAAGGGACTAATGAATGTAATTGCGTCATTTGGCGGATTACCATATCTTATCATCGGGCTATGGGTGTGTACGGCATGTTTATATTTATTGGCATATAAACTGCCGGAAAATCATGCGCTGAAAAGTGGCAGCAATATTGGAAGGTGGATATGGCTGGGCCTTATCTTATTGGCCTGCGCGGGGGTTATCTATGTGCTTTATGATGTGAATATAGCAGGTAATGTGGAAAAGTATGGGCCATTAAATCAGTATCTGCTCTTAAATGATGATTGGGGAACACATAGGGGTTATATATGGAGAATTGGAATGGAATTTTATCAGAAGCAGCCTATTCACCATAAATTGTTTGGATATGGACCGGATACATTTGGTATCATAACAGTAAAAAATTACTTTGAAGACATGGTCAGAAGGTATGGCGAAAAATTCGACAGCGCACATAACGAGTACTTACAGTATTTAGTTACAATTGGAATTGTTGGCCTTACGGCTTATTTGGCTCTGCTTACGACCTCGATTATAGAGATGCTCCGAACATTGAAAAAAAGACCTGAATTAATTGCAATTGCATTTGCCGTTATTTGTTATGGTGCCCAGGCGGCGGTTAACATAAGCGTACCTATTGTTGCGCCTATAATGTTGACCCTCATGATGCTAGGTGTAGCGGCGGTTCGCAATGTATCAGGAAATACTGAATAATGTAAGGAATGTAAGCAATATCCAGCGGTACTTGGCAGTTGGCTTATTGCATTATCCGGAAGATAATGCTATACTCTAACGGTATGTTTAGTTAAGATACAGCAGATGTTAAGCGCTTTCAAGCGATGGGAGTTTTTTGTTTATGAAAAAAGATTATGAACCATACAAGAGAATGGTAAGGTTTTTGTTTAGTGCGGTTCTCATAGGCCTGGAAGTGATGGTGTATGGACATGTATGGTTGAAATATTACAATGGATTTATGGAATTTCCATACAACCGTACAGGTAACTGGCTAATCATGGCAGTATATGGTATTCTCCTGTTGGTGTTTAGCGCCATTTATGGTGGTCTGAGGATTGGATATCTAAGGATATTTAATATTATATACTCACAGGTACTGACAAGCTTTTGCACGAATATTATCATATATCTGCAGATTACTTTGTTGACAAAACATTTTCAAAACCCTGTACCGCTGCTGGCCATGACAGGAGTAGAGGGAGTGTGGATTACTGTTTGGAGTGTGCTCTGCACTCAGATATATCTTCGGATATATCCTCCGCGTAAGGTAGTGCTGGTCTATGGGGAACATCCGGTTTATTCGCTTATGGTTAAGCTTTACGGCAGAGCGGATAGGTATGATATCAAGGAATTGGTACATATATCGAAAGGTATGGATGTAATAAAGGAAAAAGTGAAGCAGTATGAAGGTGTGATACTCTGCGATATTCCTTCGCAGATGCGTAATCAGCTTTTAAAGTATTGTTATAATGAATCTATCCGGACTTATATGGTGCCAAAGATATCTGATATTATTATACGGAGCGCAGAGAATCTTCACCTATTTGATACTCCGTTGATGCTTGCCCGAAATACTGGACTTAGTTTTGAACAGCAGTTTATAAAGCGAACATTTGATATTATCATAGCTGTGTGTGCATTGGTGGTTCTTTCGCCGATTTATCTGGTAACAGCGGCCTGCATTAAGCTCTATGACAGGGGGCCGGTGATATTTAAGCAGAAACGATATACAAAGGATGGAAAGATATTCGATATTTATAAGTTTCGCAGTATGATTGTCAACGCCGAAGCGGCGGGAACATCTGTCCCGGCCGCAGACAGGGATCCAAGAATTACTCCTGTAGGCAGGGTGATTCGGGCATTGAGAATTGATGAGCTGCCCCAATTTATTAATATTTTAAAAGGTGAGATGAGCGTCGTTGGTCCAAGACCGGAACGGGTTGAACACGTAGAATTATATACTAAGGATATACCGGAGTTTGTATATCGTTTAAAGGTAAAGGGCGGCCTTACGGGATATGCACAAGTTTATGGCAAGTATAATACTACGGCATATGACAAATTGAAGTTGGACTTAATGTATATCCAGAATTACTCAATCTGGCTTGATATCGAAATTATTTTTAAGACGATAAAAATTCTTTTGATTAAGGAAAGCACAGAAGGGTTCTCGGAAGAACAGGCAGCTGCCATTACCAAAGAGTGCGGGGATCTTACCGAAACCATGGAGGAAAAGGATAGAAAGCTGTAGATATGAAAAAATTAAATGTGCTGCAGGTTAGCCGTATGTATTATCCAGCCAGAGGCGGAATTGAAAGAGTGATACAAGATATTTCGGAGGGACTTAGTGATTTAGCCAATATAGAGGTTCTTACCTGCCAGGTAAAAGGAAATGAAGTAAAGGAAACTATACATGGGGTTCCCGTTACCCGGTGTGCAAGCAGAGGGATGCTCTTATCTTTACCAATAGCACCCTCCTTTTTTCAGAAGTTCAAGACTATGTCAAAAGGGAAGGATATTGTTCATATTCATCTGCCTTTTCCAATGGCGGATTTAGCGGCGGTGACATCGGGGTATGATGGTAAGCTGGTTATCTGGTGGCATAGTGATGTTGTGCGTCAGAAAAAGTTGATGCTGCTTTACAGGCCGATTATGGAGAAGTGTTTAAAACGGGCTGATGCAATCGTGGTCGCATCGGAGGGGCATATTGAAGGTTCCTCTTATTTGGGCCCGTACAAGGATAAATGTCATGTAATTCCGTTTGGAGTTGAAAAGAAGATGGAGAAGCGGGCTGATGAATATGTGAAAGTAAAAACTGTCAATTCATCCAGTAATATCCGCTTTCTTTTTGTAGGCAGACTTGTATATTATAAGGGGTGTGATGTACTCATCAGAGCTATGAGCAAAGTGAAATATGGTCATCTGGACATAGTGGGTGAGGGACCGCTTAAGACGGAATTGACAGAATTGTCCGAGAAACTGGGGCTTACGGACCGTGTGTCTTTCCTGGGGGAAGTAGCTGACAGCGTGCTGGATGAGTGTTTTCGTAAATGTGATGTATTTGTATTGCCTTCAGTTGAAAAAAGTGAAGCCTTTGGTATTGTACAAATGGAGGCTATGGCATATGGAAAGCCGGTCATTAATACAAATTTGAAAAGTGGCGTCCCGTATGTCAGCCTGCATCGGATTACCGGTTTGACGGTAGAGGCTAAGAATTCGTCCGAGTTGGCAGATGCCATGAATTGGCTGGCATTGCATCCGGAAGTCAGGGAAGTTTATGGAAAAGCAGGTTATGAACGGATAAAGGAGTATTTTAGTCAGAGTAATATGTTGAAGCAACTTTTTACACTTTATGAAAATTTGACTTGTGAGGAAGCATAGATGAAAATTGGATTTGAGGCCCAGCTATTATTGGACCGCCATAAGACAGGAATTGGATGGTGTGCAGTCAATCTGATTCAAAACCTGGTTAGTATGGAAGGGCATAATGATTACCAGATGCACTATTTTTCATTAGGGAAGTCACCGGAACTATTGGTTGAGATGAAGCAGTATGAAGATTTGGGGATAATGCTGAAGCCTTGTAAATGGTTCCGTTTTGTGCTGTATAAATTAATATGGCCATTTGTTCCTGTGCCGTATTCTCTGTTTTTTGGCAGGGAGTGTGATGTTACACAGTTTTTTAATTTTTTTGTTCCTCCAGGTGTAAAGGGGAAAACAGTTACGATTGTCCATGATATGGCATATAAGGCATGTCCGGAAACCGTAAAATCGAGAACTAGGCATTGGCTTAATCTGGTGCTGAAGAAATCTTGTAATCGTGCCGATATAATTATAACTGTCTCTCAATTCAGTAAGGATGAACTGGTTCGTTATCTGGGAGTTCCGAAAGAGAAGATACGGGTAATGCATTTGGGAGTAGACCAGTCAAAGTTTAGCAATCATCAGTCACGGGAACGGATTGATGCGGTAAGAGGGAAATATCACATCAAGGAGAGGTACTATCTGTATTTAGGTACCATTGAGCCGAGAAAGAATATAAAGAGGCTTTTGGAGGCTTACGGCAGGCTCCATGATAAAATGTCGAATGCACCTCAGTTGGTGCTGGCTGGAGGACGGGGATGGCTCTGCGATGATATATATGAAACAGCAAAGGCATTGGATTTAGGAGATGATATTCTTTTTACCGGATATGTGGAAGAGGGAGAAGCGCCTGTCCTCTTAGCGGGCGCAATGGCTTTTTTATTTCCGTCCTTATATGAAGGATTTGGTATTCCTCCATTGGAAGCTATGGCCTGTGGAACCCCGGTGCTGTCCGCAGATAAAGCGTCATTGCCGGAGGTTCTTGGAGATGCGGCATTGTTGATAAACCCTGAATCTGTTGACGAAATCTGTATGGGAATGGAGCGGCTGGCAGTGGATAGGGCATTACGCAGTGAACTTTCAAGAAAAGGAAGCGAGCGTGTGAAAATATATACGTGGGAACGGTCCGCACACATATTAAAGGGAATATATGAGGAATTAGTTACATTGGAGGAAAGACATGCAGTTGTTTAAGGAGATTTATGCATATAGGGAGATGATATTCAGTCTTGTACGCAGGGACTTAAAGGGGCGTTATAAAGGTTCGGCGTTGGGATTTTTTTGGACATTTTTGAATCCGCTGCTTCAGCTGGTGGTATATACTTTTGTCTTTTCTGTTATTATGAAAAGTGATGTTGAATATTATTATCTTCATCTTTTTGTGGCATTAGTACCCTGGCTGTTTTTCAGTATGTCTGTATCAGAAGGGTGTTCCTGTATTCGTTCACAACAGGATATGGTAAAGAAAATCTACTTTCCAAGAGAAGTCTTGCCAATAGCTTATGTCACAAGCCAATTTATCAACATGCTGTTAAGCTTTGTTGTGGTTCTTCTGGTAGTTTTGTTATCCGGACGGGGGCTCAACCTTGTGGCGCTTTTATATCTTCCTATAATAGCGATTGTGGAATATTTGCTATGCCTCGGTTCAGCTCTCCTTGTGTCGGCAATTACTGTGTATGTCCGCGATATGGAGTATTTGCTGAAAATTGTCACTATGGCGCTGCAGTTTTTAACGCCGGTAATGTATTCAATTGATATTGTACCTGAGCGTTATATGGCGATTTATGTTTTGAATCCCATGACCCCGATTATCGTTGCATATAGAGATATCCTATATTATGGAAAGATACCAAGGCTTACTACACTGCTTCACGCAGTTCTAATGGGTGTGGTATTGCTGGTAATTGGTTTCCTTGTCTTTGGCAAGCTGAAACGTCGTTTTGCTGAGGAGCTATAGTCGGTATGAGAGCGAAGGAGAATAATGATGAGTGACCCTATTAATATAGATGAGATTATGCAGGAGCTGCGGAATAATGCGAAAAATAAGAGCTATCCCAAGGAGGCGGTGGCATTTGATGCTGTGTGTGCCAGAAAAAAAGAGGCAGAGGATTTCGATTTTTTTAGGGAGCTTATGGAGAGGGATGTTCGTTATATGGACCGCAGTTACTATGTGGATTATGATCAGCCTATAACAGGCAGAAGTCCCAGGATTAAGAAGTTTATTAAGAGCTTATATCAATTTCATCTCAGACCGTTATGGGATGCCCAGAACTGTTTTAATTTGAAGGCGGCATCTGCCATGAGCCAGATGCGAAACTTTGTGCTACAGCAGATTGAGCAAAATGAACAGATGGAAAAACATTTGGAAGAATTAAGAAAGGTCTGCAGAGAGCAGGAGCTTAAGATTGAGCAGTTGGAGAAGAAGCTTTCGGAGGAAAAAGAATGAGGATATTTCAAATGCTGAGTAGCCTTACTTATGGAGATGCTATAGGTAATGTTGTGTTAGCTCTAAAGGAAGCTATACAGAAGCTGGGGTATGAGACAGAAGTTTATGCAGAAGCCATTGATACCAGGCTGCCTGCCGGCTCTGCTAAGAAGATTCAGTATCTGCCTGAATTGCATAAGGATGATGTTGTTATAAATCATCTGTCCAACGGAACTAGTTGGAACCACAGATTTGGTGATTTTTCCTGCCGTAAAATTATTTATTATCACAATGTTACGCCGCCTCGCTTTTTTGAGGATTTCAGTGTGGAATTGCAGATGAACTGCCATAGGGGATTAAAAGATGTAGAATATCTGGCAGATAAGGTTGACTACTGTCTTGCTGTTTCTGAGTTTAATAAGCAGGATTTGAGAAGAATGGGATACAGGCAAAAGATAGATGTGCTTCCAATTCTTATACCCTATGGAGATTATGATAAAACTCCTTCTCAGAATATTTTGGATAAGTATGGAGATGGCAGAACCAATATCCTGTTTACTGGCAGGATTTCACCTAATAAAAAACAGGAGGATGTAATTAAGGCCTTTTTTTATTATAAAAATTATATGAATCAGGATGCGAGGCTGTTTTTTGTGGGAAAATATGCCGGGATGGAGGCATATTATGAACAGTTAAAGCGATATGCAGAGGTGTTGGACCTTAAGGATGTATATTTTACCGGCCACATAAAGTTTGATGAAATTCTGGCTTATTATCGGACTGCCGATGTATTTGCCTGTATGAGTGAGCATGAAGGGTTCTGCGTTCCTTTGGTAGAGGCAATGTACTTTGGTGTACCTATTGTGGCCTACGATAGCTCAGCTATAGCAGATACCTTGGGCAATGGGGGAATATTGACAGAAGATAAGGATCCCAAACTGGTGGCAGAAATTATAAACAGGCTGGTTCAGGATGAGACACTGCGAAAAGAGATTATCTCCAGACAGAAGGAACAGTTGAAGCGTTTTGAATATGATAAAGTCACATCACTTTTCTCTGGTTACTTAGAGAAATTTTTGGAGGAACACAATGAAGGCTGAAAATGCAATTGAAGTTCATGATATAAAGAAAAGCTTTCGGGTATATTTGGATAAAGGCCGGACCTTGAAAGAACTGGTCTTATTCAGTAAGAGAAGAAAATATGAAGAGCGTCAGGTTCTTCAGGGGATTAGCTTTGAGGTAAAAAAGGGTGAAGCATTAGGTCTTATAGGCCATAATGGCTGCGGTAAGAGTACAACGCTGAAACTTCTGACCAGAATCATGTATCCCGATTCGGGAACGATAGAGATGCGTGGGAGGGTATCCAGCCTGATAGAGCTCGGGGCAGGATTTCATCCGGATATGAGCGGACGTCAAAATATATATACCAATGCATCTATTTTTGGTCTGACAAGAAAGGAAATAGATGCAAGAGTTGATAATATCATTGAGTTTTCGGAACTAGAAGCATTTATAGATAATCCCGTAAGAACATACTCATCAGGTATGTATATGCGCCTGGCGTTCGCCGTTGCTATTAACGTAGATGCGGACATCCTTCTGGTAGATGAGATTCTGGCTGTAGGTGATGCGAATTTTCAGGCAAAATGTTTTAATAAACTAAGGGAGATTAAGGCAAACGGAACAACTATTGTTATTGTATCTCACTCGCTGGGACAGATTGAAGAAATTTGCGAGAGAAGCATTTGGATTCATGAGGGAAAGATTCAGAAGGAAGGGAACCCGAGAGAGGTTCATCCGGCTTATCTGGAGTATATGGGGCAGAAACGTCCGGAGGCAGCGTCAGAGAAGGTAAAAAGCGAAGGTGAACGTCCTGGTGACGGAAGGGTGCGGATTAAAACTGTTGAAGTGATTTCGGGCAAAGAGGGTGAGTCTAACGTGTTTAGAACAGGTGAGCCTGTCACTTTAAATATTTCCTACAATGTGGTGGAGAAAGTAGAGGAAGCATCCATCGGACTTGAGGTTTATAATGGGGATGGGGTTAAATGCTATTCAACTGACACAAGGACGGAGAAAATGGATTATATAAAGCTGGAAAGGGATGGAGAGATACATCTGATTCTTGAAAATCTGGAGCTGCTTAACGGGAAGTATACTATGGACTTTTCGATAAAGAGCAAAGATAGCTTCCCGATTGACAGCTATACAAAAGCATTTTCATTTGAAATGTATTCAGACGTGAAGGATACAGGCATATCGCGGTTGGCTCATAAGTGGGAAGTGAAAAATGCATAATAAATTGTAACTAGTTTTCAGGGAATTCCGTCAGATATTTATATACACGTTCAAAATCAAAGGGCATCAGTATATCTGGACCACGTTCTAATAAAATGTGGCGGGTATTGATGTCCTTTATGAATTCCAGCAGTTCTTCAGGGTGTAAGGGATAAATGCCTTTGATGCCGGATAAGCTTTTAATATACTCTTTATCCGGAAAAACGCCGTCCAAAAGAGAGATAACCGGAATTCCGCTGAAAGCGGCTTCAAATATGATAGAGCTGTGGCCGCTGCCTATAATCAAGTTATGTCCGGCCATTACGTCATATACGGATTGAGAGGAGTCGAGGATCTGATACCCTTCTTTCGACAGCATAGGGACGATTCCTGCATCGCCAGCCGGCATTTTAAGGGGGATGTTGGGACCGGCATATCGGCGGAACCAATCGGCATAACCTTCGGTCCCCAGTTTTTCATAAAAAGTAATAATGTTGCTGGGGAAGAATACTGGGGAATAAACCGGATTTTCCTGGTCAATGGCCGGGTGTACCTCACGTTGTTTCTTCATCCAGCCAACAACCTCCACCCTCTGGCAGCAACCTAAAAGGCGGTAGTAGAGGTTGTGGGTATAAGGAAGCATTATCATGTCAAAGAGATCCAGCCATGGGATTTCGCTGCAGTGGACAAAACTTTCCATATCATGGGGATAGAATACAGAATAGACTGGCTTTAAAAAATCTATAAGCTCAATAACCGATATCATATTGCGGTCTTTTCCATAGAAATAGTGATAGTTAAATTCGTCGAACCAAACATGGGCGGAGGAAATCAGAACAATGCCACTCTGGTTTTTCATGTCCTCCAATCGATGATATAGTCCGCTGCGTTCGTAGGGAAACTTTTGATCATCTATAACAAGAACACGATGCCCCTTTCTTTCCATGTAGTGGGCCAAGGGCATCAGGGAGTTTTCGCCTCCGTATCCATGAAAAATGTAGCTATAAGTTTGAGTTGACAAAATTAATGTTCCTCCAGTTCATAATTATAAAATTCCGGTGAGAGATGTCCCGTCCTGCAGGCGATATATAGGATGACAGATGAAAAGGAAGTAATGTCCTCTTCTTTACTATCTGAATCTAAAATATAAAAACAGTCGTGATGCCGTTCATCCCTCAGATAATCATATCTGGTTGTAGGCAGTTGGGAGACAGCATATGTCTTTGAAACCCGGAAAGCGCTGATTTCAAAAAAACCGTTTCGATGGAGCTGTGAACGTATAAATGAATCTGGCAGCAAATAAGGATAGTAACCGGTACCGTGGCTTTGTTCATCCAGACTGTAAGCTGCTTCTCCGGAAAGAGACAGGAAGCTTGAACCGAGGAAGGACAAAGCTAGATTGTCAACCGATAGCAGCGCTGGACGTCCGGAGGCATCGGGCTGTTTAATCCTTTTGCCGGCATATAGTAAGGACATTGTGTTGCAGCCTGGATTCAGGGATAACTTTAAGGTGACATTACATTTTGTACCGGAATATTGAATCGGTATAGTTTTTCCATGAAAGGAAATGGAAACCTCGCTGTTAATATCCAGTACGGTCAGTATAAAATCAAGAGTAATCTGACAATAATCCATGCTGTGGTTTATAAGATGGATTGAACCATCCAATTCCAGTCCAGCCATCCACCTGCATATTGTGCCGTCGGGGCGGAACTCCATCCGGTCCCAGCTGCCATCCCATACGATGCTTACATATGCCTGGGAAGAGGGGAGCTGGGGCATAGTGAGGACAAGAGTGTCCCCAATGGAATTGGCAAAGGAGGATAGCCTGTCTGTAGTAAGTAGTTGAAAGAGAACATCCGGATTTGTAATAAAACAGCTGCTTTTAGGGGCCGGCATATGGGAGTCCATGTATTCTGTTATATCTGCTACTTTGGTGTGTGTTATGCTCGTATTTAAAACTGAATTTGCCGGACTCAGTACAGAGGCCAGATGTCCGATATATGTTAGATCCGACAGTTTAGGAAGATAAGCGGAAATCTGAGAAATCTGCCCTTCTGCCAATGCGCTGTACTCTGTGTCAAAGGAATAATCATGTTCAGTAAACTGCTCCGCTAAGTACCCAAAGCGTCCGCAGTGAAGCGGCGTGGAAAAGCATTCACTATTATATTTGGGAATGCTATCCAGATGTAGAAGTTTAAGTAGTTTTTCCATGCCTTTATAAAGATAGCAGTCTAATTTATAAGAAGCAATCTCTTTTATAACAAAGCGGTTGCCAAATTCCTGGGAGCGCGTAATCCAATATAAGAAGCCTTTTTTTGACAGACCGTTTGATAACATCTGTATGGCATGCTGCATCTCGAATGGATCTAAAGAACGGCCTAGCATGGTATGGTAACATTGAATGATGAATTCGGTATCATCAGTTATTTTTTGTAAGGACGTGATGTTGAATGTGGTGTTTTGCATAGGAACCTCCTTGATTAACTAGAATGTACATGATATGAGGCGGTGTGTCAAGGAGAAATCATATTATTAAAAATAAAATGGTAACAGACAATATGTAATGACCCCACATTTGTAATCTCGTGGATTTACCTGTATACTCAAGATTGCAAAGATCAAAGGTAACAGGGATTACCGCATACAAAAGGAGGCCATTACAAATGTATAATACCACAATTTTCGTAGGAATGGACGTTCACAAAGAAACTTTTTCACTTTGTTGCTATTCAATTGAGAAAGATGAGTTTTCCCATCCGCATACAACGGAGGCGGATTATATACATGTACTTTCCTATCTTGCTTCCCTGAGGGCTGCATTGGGGGAAAATGTATCTTTTATATGCGGTTATGAGGCAGGATGCCTGGGCTATACCCTGTACCACCAGCTGACAGAGCATAATATCACATGCGTTATCCTGGCACCAACCACCATGCCTGTAATTAAGGGAAAGAAAAAATCAAAACGGATAAGCGGGATGCGCGTAACATTGCAAAATGCCTTGCCCACCATGATTACAGCCCTGTGTATGTCCCAACTGGCCAGGATGAACAGGTGAAGGATTATATCCGCATGCGGGATGACCATAGGCTGGCCCTGAAAAAAATGAAGCAGGAAATCAATGCATTCTGCCTGCGCCACAACCTGCGGTATGGGGGCCGCAGTACCTGGACTGCGGCACATACTAAATGGCTCAGGGGGCTGGAACCTGAAGGGCTGTACCGGGAAATCCAGAAACAACAGAAGGCATCCGGAAGAGACCCTGGCCCCTTCCAGATTCGGGCCATCTACGGCTGAACTGTGTTGGCACGTGAAAGCGTGATCCACGATAACAGACGGTAGGGCCCACGGCGGACCATTGACCTGTAGGTAACCAATCCACGTATATCAGAGTGGTCAAAGCCGAAAAGTGAAATCCAGGGTTTCTTTTAGGTGCCTTCAGCAGAAAAAGATAAAAAAGTTTGTGGTGACTCAATTTACCTCTTGACAAAAGTCATTACATATCAGTTCAGCCTATCGGCTGAACTGATGGGTTTAGCACCGGCTAAAAAATAGCCGGTGTGCCCATGAATAGACGTTTTATATTTTCCAGTATCGCCATCTCTCTTCTTTTCAACGTCTCTATGATACTTAGAATCGAGCAGTACATTTCTTACCCGCTGGCCTTGCGGAATCCTCTTGCCATCTTTTGACGATACTTTTCCATTCGGTTCAGAAGCGTCTGTTCCTCCTTTTTGGCGTATCGTAAGCGTTAAATCCTGCGCCTACCTATAAATTTACGCCACTAACAGATATCAGCGGCGTGGTTTTCTGCATTCAGCCGGTAACTCTTTTGCCCATGGCAATAAGTGGTTTAGCTTCGCAGAATCTATATTTCCTTTTTCGTCACAGCGTTTGGGAAGCTCTGTGAGTAAATGTTTAAAATAATAATAAGGTCTCAGGTTATTGAGCTTTGCGGTTTCCGAAATACTGTAGATGACAGCGCTTGCCTGCGCTCCCTGAATGGAATCGTGAAACATCCAGTTCTTTTTACCGATACAGAAAGTTCTGATGGAACGTTCACTTGCTGAATTATCAATGGGTACCTTCCCATCAGTCAGAAATACCTTCAGATACTTTTCCTGATTCAGGCTGTATTTCAGTCCTTCGGCTGTTTTCCCTTTGGGTGGTACGGCAGTTTTTTTTAGCTGGCTTTTTACCCACGCAAAATACTCCTCAACCAAAGGTTTGATTGAGTTCTGGCGTTCTTTGAGACGTTCCCCGGCTGTCAGATCCTTTAAGGCACCTTCCAGTTTATAGATCTGGGATATCCGGCTTAATGCCTGATAGGCAACCGAACGTCGTACCGCATCAGGATTGGATTTATCCGCTATCTTTATGGCATCGGCATAATCCCTTCTTGCATGTGCCCAGCAGTTGGCATTTATCAGTCACCGAAGCTTTTTTTCTATCAAATGATACTGGCAAAGGCTATCGGTAACCAGAATTCCTTCGTAATTCTGATAGAATTGAAGCGGAAACTCATGGTTCCTGCCTTTCTGGTATTCATAGATAACCATTGGGAACTCTGTATGGAATTCACCGGAGCGATGCACCCACATATAGCTTTTGCTTCCGGGAGCTCTGTCATCGTTGATTACCTGGGTGGGAGACTCATCCGACTGTGTCACTGGAAGCTTTAACAGTTCCTGCTTCATGCACTCCACCAGAGGTGCCAAGTACCTGTGGGAACTGTTTATCATCCAGTTTGACATGGTCTACTTTGAAATGTTAACCCCGTTACGGGAGAATTCTTGTTCAATCCGATGCAGCGGAGCAGAATTCACATACTTTACATTTAGGATAGAAGCTACAAGGGAAGGTGTTGCTATACTGCCACGAAACAGATCCTTTGGACGGTCACCACGCAGGAACTCATCCTGATGGTAACCATCGGTTCCCACAAAGACATCTACCATGTGGATTTCTACAGTCCAGCTCTCAGGTTCGTGTCTTAAACGTTTATAGGTTTCACTGGGCATCTGTTTCCAGTTGCCTTCACCGTAGAAAGCATCCAGTACCTCTTTAGATACCGTGTGGGTTGGTATGACATCTTCCGGGAAATCCTTTAAGTCCGCTTCCCGTTGCCCCTTGGATTTTTTCTTCTTTGCTTTTTTAGGGAGGATCTCATCCGGATCCGGCTCCTGTACAAGCGGATTACACAAGGCATCTGCTTCATCAAAAAAGGATAACTGTCCCTCAATGGATGCCATTGTTTCCGTATGACGACCAAAACGTTGCTGGTTTGCAAGACGTACCTGCTCAATAAGCTTCTCGATGTTTTCATTCAACGCATCAAGCTGTTCCTGCATACTGAGAATGATGGTGATCAACTCTTCACGGCTTAAGTTATTCAATTCACCCAGTGTATGCTTGCTGCCCATTGATCCGCTCCTTGTCCTTTACTGTCTCTGATTATACTACAGAATCAGTGAAATAGCGAATCGTAAGCATCTCGCCTTTTGGCAAAACGCCGGGAGTTTGACACCTGAAAATCTTGCAAGCCTTATGGCTGCTTATTTAGTACCATAAAAGTGTAGTTGTTAGAGAGTAATTAACTCTGACATCTGCACTTATTTTATTTATAATAAGGGGAGTAATTGGTCTGACGAGGCGTTCTTTGGGTCATAGCATCCGTCAAAAAAACCGTTAACCAACCCCTTATTATAAGCATTTGATTAAGCAGGTAGGGATTCGCTCCCGCGTAACCAACTAAACTGGATGGTAATAAGTGTGGCTGGAACAATTACGTATAAAAGTTATGGGAGGTTCAAGATGATAAGTGTAGGGATTGATGTGTCAAAAGGGAAAAGTACGGTCTGTGTGCTTAAGCCATACGGAGAGATCGTGTGCAGACCTTTTGAAATGCAGCATGTGGAGAAGGATTTGGAAGACTTTCATAAACTGCTGAAAAAATTGGAGGGAGAGATACGAATTGTGATGGAGGCTACTGGCATTTATCATCTGCCTGTATTGACATTCCTTCATGACAAAGGATACTTCGTGTCGGTTGTTAATCCGTTTGCAATGAAGAAATATGCGAAGGACAACAGCATCCGAGGGGCAAAGACCGACAAACTTGATTCCATAATGATTGCGAACTATGGAATTGAAAAATGGTTCAAGCTGCAAAGCTATGAAGGTGATGAAGAAATCTATGCGGAACTTAAGCTTCTGGGGCGCAGGTATCGGTACTATATGGAACTTCATGTGAAAGCTTTGCAGGAGTTGACACATATCCTGGATTATGTAATGCCGGGTATCAAGAAGATGTTTAACAGTTGGAATGAAGCGAATGGCAAGGACAAGCTCAGCGACTTTGTGGAAAGATTTTGGCACTTTGACCTAATCACATCCATGAGCCTTGAAAAATTCACAGAGGAGTATCTTGTTTGGGCAAAAGAAAAGAAATACCACCGAAGCAGATCCAAGGCTGAAGCAGTCTATGAATTAACTTCAAGTGGTATTTCCACACTGTCTTCCGGTACCCCATCGACCAAAATGTTAGTACAGGAAGCCATATCAGTATTGAGAACTGTGGATAGTTCTCTGTCTCCTATTTTAACACGGATGCAGGTACTTGCGAAGTCCCTGCCTGAATATTCAACAGTCAGGGAAATGGGCGGAGTAGGTGATGTCCTTGCGGTTAAACTGATGGCAGAGATTGGCGATGTGAGAAGGCTACATAGTGCAAAGGCACTCATAGCATGGGCAGGGATTGACCCGCCACCGTATGAATCTGGACAGTTTATCGGATCAAAACGCAAGATAACGAAACGAGGTTCTTCAACGCTCAGGAAGGTCGGCTATGAGGTGATGAGAGTGCTTAAGAGCCATCCGGCCCCAAAAGATGATGCCGTGTACAACTATATCTTAAAAAAAGAAGGTGAAGGTAAAAGCAAGAAACATGCAAAGATTGCCGGTTTGAATAAGTTTCTGCGAATTTATTATGCAAGGGTAATCGCAGTGTATCAATAGAACATAAAACCTATGACTTTGTATAGGCTGGATATAAAGCCAGTCTTCTTAATTTTACACAAAAATAGATTGACGAAATAGTTTTTAAACCTGCTGAAAAGTACTTGACTTTTGTTAGCAGGTTTTTTTGTCAAATTCAGAAAACTTTTAGTGCGTAATAGCGTAATATATGATATAATACGATTATACCATCTCTCTTAAGGAGTCTGCCATGCGATTAACTACAAATAAAACCAAAAATGGAATAAGCTACTACATCATCCGCTCTGTCCGCCGCGACGGCAAACGCTCCTCAGAAGTTGTGGAACGCCTTGGAACTGAACGGGAAATCATGGAAAAATATCATTGTACAGATGCCAATAAATGGGCTAAGGCGCATCTGGACGAGCTCAATCAGGCCGAAGCTGAAAAGCAGCAGAAAGTCCTTGTTCCGCTGCGGACGGATATTCTCATTCCTTTCGATAAGCAGAATTCCTATAACGTTGGTTACCTTTTCCTTCAGAAGATCTACTATGATCTTCGCCTGCCAAACATCTGTAGAAAGATTTCAAAAGAATATTCGTTTTCCTATGACCTTGATTCCATCCTTTCACGTCTTGTGTATGAGAGGATCCTCAATCCGTCTTCAAAACTCTCCTGCTATGAGCAGTCCTCCGATTTGCTCGAACCACCGGCTTTTGAACTGCATCAGATTTATCGTGCCCTGTCTGTCATTGCAGACGAATCCGATTCCATCCAGGCGGAACTGTATGAAGCAAGCCGGCGGCTGGTCAAACGGCAGACCGGAGTCCTGTACTATGACTGTACCAATTACTTTTTTGAAACGGAATGTCAGGAAGGCCTGAAACAATACGGTCCGAGCAAGGAACATCGCCCGAGCCCTATCGTCGAGATGGGACTTTTCATTGATCGAAGTGGGATCCCCCTTGCCTTTTGTATCCATCCAGGCAATACCAATGAACAGACTACTCTGATCCCATTGGAAGAACAGATCCTGAGAGATTTCTCACTTTCAAAATTTATCGTCTGTACGGATGCTGGACTGTCTTCTGAACGCAACCGGAAATTCAACAACTTTGGCGGCCGCTGTTTCATAACAACGCAGTCCATTAAAAAGCTCAAAAAAGATTTGCGCCAATGGTGTCTGGAGCCCACCGGATGGCATCTGAAAGACAGCCTGGATACCTATGATATCAGCAGGCTCGAAGACACCGCTAAAAACCGCAGCAAGCTGTTCTACAAGCAGCTGTATGTGGAAGGAAATGACGGGAAACGTGATATTGATTTCGATCAGACTCTGATCGTGACCTATTCCCTGAAATACAGGAACTATCAACAACAGATCCGAAATCAGCAGATTTCAAGAGCGATGAAAGCAATTGATACCGAGCCGAAAAGGATTGATAAGCATAGCCAGAATGATTACCGCAGATTCATAAAGAAAACATCGATCACCGCAGATGGTGAATGCGCTGCAAATAAGATTTACGAAATTGATCAGGACGCCGTACAGGAAGAAGCCCAGTATGACGGCTTCTATGCCGTCTATACGAATCTCGACGATGACCCTTCCGAAATCGCAGCAGTAAATCAAGGGCGGTGGGAAATCGAAGAATCTTTCCGGATCATGAAATCAGAATTCGAGGCCAGGCCGGTTTACCTAAAACGGGATGACAGGATCAAAGCTCACTTTACGACATGTTTTATCGCGCTTTTAATCTACCGGATTCTGGAACGCAAACTAGACAGCCAGTTCACTTGTGATGAGATTATTTCGACACTCAGAAAAATGAGGGTAACAAGCATAGGAAACGAAGGATATGTCCCATCTTACACACGTACAAAGCTTACGGATGCGTTGCATGAGTACGCCGGGTTCCGTACTGACTATGAATTGATAAAGAAACGTACCATAAAGGGTATCTGCAGACATTCAAAAGAATAAGAATCCATTACTCCCTTTTTTCAAAAAGAAAAGCCCTCAGAAACGGCATAAATACGACGTTTCTAAGGGTTTTCAACATTCTAAACTGTCAAACTTGGGATTAAGTATGAAGACCGGGGAGTATTAATATAATAGTTATGACGCTGTTTTACCGCTGATTTACCATTAAGATTCTTTTGACGAAGGAAAAGTAGTGTGATATGATATTTAAAGTGATTGTAATGTTTATACTTTAGGAAGGAGTATGTGGTTAGATTTACTAATCACAGAGAGATATGGTGTCAGCAATTATATTAGCAGGTGGAACTGGGACTAGGATGAATAATAAAACTAAACCCAAACAATTTTTGACATTACATGGTAAGTCAATTTTAATACATACAATAGAACATTTTGAGGAGCATCCAGAAGTAGAGCAGATTGTAGTTGTATGTGTAGGGGGATGGGAGAAATATTTACAAAGAGAATTATTGAATAATAGGATTGAGAAGGTACGGTGGATAGTACCAGGCGGAACTACTGTTCAGGAATCTATATATAATGCATTAAGTCTAATATATAATGAATCTAAAAATTTGCATGAGGAAATTGTTTTGGTACACGATGGAGTACGTCCATTGATTGATGATAAATTAATAAGTAAAGTGATTGAAGTAGTTAGGGCAAAGAGAACGGCAGTGGCGGTAAGTAAGGCTACAGAAACAATAGGCGTTGTTGATGAAACGGGAGAAATAATAGCGCTTCCGGATAGAACGTATTCCAGAATTGCAAAGGCTCCTCAAGGTTTTTATGTTGCTGATTTAATGAAGGCACATTTACAGGTCCAAGGAGAGGGCATTAATTGGATGATAGATTCTGCAACACTAATGAAACATTGTGGTTATAAGTTGAGTACTGTTGAATGCTCCCAATATAATATAAAAATAACTACCCCATCGGATTTTTATGTATACAGGGCGCTTTATGAGGCAGAAGAAAATACGCAAATTTTTGGTTTGTAGGTGATTTTTATGATGAATTATTTATATGAAGATTTTCAATGTTTAGCTAATTCGATACCACAAATAAAATCGATAAGAAAATCAACAGTTATGGTTACTGGAGCTACTGGCTTTATTGGTATGCTTTTAGTCGGCTTTTTTTGTTTTTTAAATCAGAAGTTAAATGCACAAATAAATATAGTGGTTTATGTACGAAATAAAGAGAAGGTGAAAACGCTATTTAATAATGCATCTATAGAGGTCGTAGTAGGAGATATTAGCGATAAAATTAATTATTCTGGTGATATGGATTATATTTTCCATTGTGCATCAAATACTGATTCTAAGTTTATGGTAGACAAACCTGTTGAATGTATCAAGAGTATAGTAAATGGAACACAGGCAGTTTGTGAATTTGCAGTTGCAAAGAAGGTTAAGAGTATGGTTTATTTGTCATCTATGGAGATTTATGGAAATATAGAGGGTTTGGTTGATAAAATCTCGGAAGAAAATATGGGGATAATTGATTTGTTAAATAAAAGAAGTTGTTATCCATTAGGAAAAAGGATGGCAGAGAATATCTGTTATTGTTTTTCGCAGGAATATCAATGTCCTATAAAAATTGCTCGTTTATCTCAGACTTTTGGAGCTGGTTATATACTAGATAATAGTTCAAAGGTATTTGCTTATATTGGAAGATGTATATTGAATCAGCGCAATATCATTCTGCATACGGACGGTTCGTCAATGGGAAACTATGTTTACTCAGCTGATGCTATTAGTGGTCTTATGTATATTTTGGTAGATGGGGACATTGGAGAGGCATATAATATTGCAAATGAAGAATTGACTATGACAATACGTGAGATGGTTGAATTTGTTATAAAAAATTTTAATAATAATATCAGTATAGTGTACGATATACCTAAGGAAAATGTATTTGGCTATGCTTCTAAAACTAATATTAAACTATCAAGCCAAAAATTACAAAAGATAGGTTGGTCCCCTCAATACAATATGAAAGATATGTATCAGAGAATGTTAGGAGTATAGTAATGGCAGAAAATCAAACAAAAATGTTTTGGAAGTATTTAAATGCAAGAATTGCTATATATGGTATTAGTGTACAAACAAAAATTTTTATTGAAGAGAATAGTGATTTAAATATTGTTGGTTTTTTGGATAGTTATAAAAAGGAGGGAATAATATATGGTAAACCCATTCTTGATCTTGATGAATTGTTAAAAAGAGATATAGATGTGATTATTATTATTGCGCGGGTTAATTCTACTGAGATGATTTTTAGGAAAATATCCGATTTTTGTCTAAAAAATCATATCCAGGTTTTAAATTCTAAAGGAAAAGAAATAAAACATGAGGATTACAAAGACCAATTCGAAGAGGTGAATAACATATCATTAGAAATAATGCTACGGGAGATAGATTCTCATGAAGTTGTTAGCTTTGATATTTTTGATACACTATTAATGAGAAAAGTATTATTCCCTAATGATGTATTTTATCTTATGCAAAAGAGAGAAGGATTAAATGACTCTTTTCCAGAAAATCGAATTAGTGTAGAGAAGAAGATGATGTCTGAAGGGATAATAGCACCTTCGATTTTTGAGATATATAAGAGGTTAATTGATGAGTATCCTGAGGCGGGGTATGATGAGCAAAAACTCATTAACTTGGAATATGAATTGGATAGGAATTTGATTTTATGTAGAAACGATATTACTTACGCATTTATTTATGCCAGAATGAAAAAAAAGCGAATTTTCCTTATTTCCGATATGTATTATTCTAAGGGACAGATTCAACAGATTCTTTTAGATAATGATATTGTAGGATATGAGGATATTTTTATATCATCGGAATATGGCATTAATAAAGAGGAGGGATTGTTTGTTAAACTTTTAGAGAAATTAGATAGTAAAAAGGTCTTACACGTAGGTGATTGCTATGAGGCTGATATTTTGGCAGCAGAGCAATGCCAGATTGATACATTTTGGATTAAAAGTGCAGTTTCAGTGATGAATTCTTCTAGATACAGACATCTCCTAAAGTATACAAATAGTTTAGAGCAACGGGTTATGCTGGGATTATTTGTGGCTAGGATTTTTAATAGCCCATTTGCATTATACCATACGTTAGGAAAAGGAATTATAGATAATTCAAGAGATATTACATACTTATTTGCTGCGCCAATAATAACAGAATATATATTATGGTTATGTAGTCAAGTCGATAATAAGAAATGTCAAGTCATTTTTCCGTCAAGAGACGGATTTATATTAAAGGTACTATATGAAAACCTAAAAAGTAATAAAAAACTTTTTAAAAAGTTACCAAATAGTGTGTATTTGGTCACATCTAGGGCGGTATGTATAGGTGCTTCTCTTTTTGATGAAGATGATATAAATTATGCTGCTGTATTTCCATATGAAGGGACACCGGAACACCTACTTATTGAAAGATTTTTTTTGGGGAAAGGTGAAATTGAACAATTTGATTGTGAAAAATATAAGGATTTGATAGAATATGTCCGTTCGCATAAAAAGAAAATTTTAAAGCGTTCTCAAGAAATACGATTAAATTATGAAAAGTATTTGTTTCAAGTGTTGGATAATAGAGAATTGATTTTTTCTGATTTTGTTTCTTCTGGAACATGCCAGATGGGCTTACAAAAAATCATAGGTAGAGAGATTAAAGGCTGCTACTTTGTAAAAAGTTCTGATGCATATCCAGATAAACAAAAATTAAAGGTTGCGTCATTGTATAATGAGGAAAGTAATGTTGCAAAAAAACAATATGTTTTTGAAAATATATTGACAGATCGGTCTCCTTCCTTTTTGTTTTTTGATGGAGACAAACCGATTTATGCAGCTGAAAAACGTACAATTGAAGAAATAGATTTTGTCTCATCATCTCAAGATGAAGTGTTAAAGTATTTTAATGAATATACTAGTTTGGTAAATTATCATTACAATTACGAGAAGTCGTTAATAGCGGATTATTTACTTGAAGTTATGGGGCGAAAATACACTATGATTGAAGATAGAGTATTTAAAAACTATATACTCCATGATGATTTTTGCAACCGGACTATGTCGATAGATGATTGCTTATAAAATTAAGAGAAGGAAGAGGGACAATGAATTCTGTATTCATGCTAAGCGAATCCAATGGAAAAAATCAACCAAGTAAAACTTCTTGTTGCATTATTGTGTACATGTTTTATGAGGATTTACTTAATCAATGCTATTTGTACATCGAGCAGATACCAAAGTATATAGATGTTTGTTTTGTAACATCAAATCCTAAAATAGCATTTAAAGTTAAGAAGTATATAAATAATACTAAGAAAATAAATTATAAAGTTTTAGTAAAAGAAAATAGGGGTAGAGATATGGCTGCTCTTCTTGTGACTTGTCACGACTTTATAATGGAATATGAGTATTTGTGCTTTGTTCACGATAAAAAAAGTTTACAGATGGGAAATGATAATGATGGTTGTAAATTTATGGAATTGATATGGAAAAATCTGATTGGTAGTACTGGGTTAATAGAAAATATCTTACGATATTTGGGGAATAATAGAGATGTAGGCTTAATGGTTCCACCTATTCCTTACTGGGGAAATTATATTGGAGTGTTTATTAACCCTTGGACATGTAATTATGATAATGTTATAAATTTAGGTAATCAGCTAAAATTAAAAAAAAATGTTTGTTATGAGAAGGAGTATGTAACTATTGGCGGAGCTTTTTGGTGTAGGACTAATGCGTTAAAACCACTTTTTGAGTATAAATGGAAATTAGAGGATTTTTGTCAAGAGCCTATGGCAGTTGATGGTACAATTAGTCATGCAATTGAGCGGATACTTGGTTTTGTAGCTTTAAATAATGGGTATGATGTACTGGAAATTATAAATTTAGATTACGCTAAACAGAGGCTCTGTGACTTACAGTTACGCTTTACAAATATAGTAAAAGATTTACAAAATGACTATTTAATAAATAATATTGATTTTTTGAATGAGGAAAAAAAGAAAACGAAGGAATTATTAACTTATTGTAAAAGCTATAAGAACATATACATTTACGGTGCTGGTACTTATGGTAAACAGTGTAATGACCTTTTAAAGAGATATGGTATTAAAATTAATGGATTTATTGTTAGTAATGACCAGAAAAGGAGTTCTTTATACGATGGTAGCCAGGTATGGGAATTTAGAGAAATTATAAATCAGTTAAATGATTCAGGAATAGTTATTGCTGTGAATAACCAGTATCAAAAACAAATATTAGAATTAATAAAGCAAAATTCAAGGACTGATGTTTTTTGTATCTAAGGGAGGATAAATGATGTCGGATATAATTTTTTTAAATACGTTCAAAGAAAATTTTGAAAAGCATAAAAACAAAAGAATAGTTATATATGGGTTAAGCTATGGAACAAAATTAATCGTGGAAAATTTTCCGGATTTTAATATCTGTGGATTAATGGACGGTTACCGAACCGACGGCAGTATCTATGAGAAGAAGATACTTTCATATCAAGAAGTTATAGCTCTCCAGATAGATATGATTATTATTGTTGCGCGTCCTAATATAACAGAACTAATTAGAAACAGGATTGCAGCTTTTTGTAAAAAAAATAGTATAGTTTTATTTTCAGCGGATGGTAAAAAATTAAATATTAAAATGAATAAGCTAGATAATGAATATTTTTCCATTAGTAGAGAATTATTACAAAATAAAATCGACACTTATGATATCATATCATTTGATGTTTTTGATACTTTATTAATGAGAAAGACCCTACAACCAAAGGATATATTTTCTTTAGTAGAAGTGAGGGCTATGAAGGAAAAAAATATTCAATGTGCTTTTGAAAAGAATCGTATACTAGCCGAACAAAATTTGTTAGCATCATTTATACCTAATTATCTTCAAATTTACAATGAGTTACAATTTATTACAGGCATAAGTGATGATGAGAAGGAATATTTGATGGATCTTGAATTACGAATTGAAAGCCAAATGTTAATACCACGTAAGGAAATGGTACGAGTTTTTGATTATGCTAAGTCTAGAAACAAGAAAATTTATTTAATCTCGGATATGTATCTAAGTAGTAATTGGATTGGAAATCAATTAAAAAAAGCTGGGATTATTGGATACGATGAATTGATGATTTCCAATGAATATTCAACAAGTAAGGGACAGAATTTATTTAATGTATTTATTCATAAAGTAAAAGACAAGAAAATTTTACATATTGGCGATTCAGAGGCTTTTGATATTATGGCAGCCCAACGTAATGGTATAGACAATTTCCGAATTTTAAGTGCATATGATATGCTACAAATATCTGTTTATAAAGAAGTGCTTTACGAAATCGTAGATTTGACAGGTAGATTACAGGTTGGATACTTTATTTCTAGAATCTTTAATTCGCCGTTTGCATTGTTTGAATCTGATGGAAAAGGGAGAGTAAAAACGGGGAGGGATATAGGATATATATATATGGCGCCCATTATTACAGATTTTTTATTATGGCTTGCAAATAAAATTAAAGATAAAAAGAGTGCAAGAGTTTTATTTTCAGCAAGAGATGGTTATTTAATTGATAAATTATATGGTATTCTAAGAAAAAAAGAATCTTTGATAAAATTACCTGAAGGATTATATTTTTTGACATCTCGAATTTTGTGTATTTCGGCATCACTATTTAATGAAGATGATATCTTATGGTCTATGAATAACACATTTTCTGGTTCTCCTGAAGAATTACTAAAAAAAAGGTATTTTCTTACAGAGGGGGAGATTGAATATTTTGACCCTAACAAATACTCATCCATATCACAGTATATTCTCGCTCATAAAAAGGCTATTTTATCTAAATCAGCTGAAATTAGAGAAAAGTATATGGAGTATATTTCAGGATTAGGATTGAATGGTGATGATGACCTTATATTTTTTGATTTTGTTTCTACAGGAACGTGCCAACTTTGTTTGAGTAGGTTGCTGAATGCTGATTTAAAGGGATACTACTTCTATCGTTTTAATACAATGGATATCGCAAAACAAAAGCTATTAATAGAAGCACCATATACATCGGAGGGCATTTTGGCGGCGAACTCGTTATTGTTGGAGTGCATATTAACATCCTTTGTTCCCACAGTAAAAGGATTCGATTCTTCAGGGAAACCAGTCTATTTAGAAGAAAGAAGGACTGAGGAAGAATTATGTTATATAAAGGAAGTTCAAGATGGAATAGTGGAGTATTTTGAGGATTTTATAAAATATCGAGATGTAGACGATTTGGATGCAAAAGATATCTCTTTAGGTGAAATTTTTTTAAAGTTTATAACCCCACAATACAGTACCATTATAAATAATATTTTTAGGACATATATAATAGATGATGAGTTTCATAATGAGAATTTACATGTTAGTAACATTTATCAGTATTAAGAAGGGTAAGTAGTTGGCATGAAACGGTTAGGTATATTTATAATAACGGAATTAAATGGTATAGTTGATGATTATATTATGTTTTTTTTGAGTGAGTTAAAGAAAGTTTTGGATGATTTAATCATTGCTTGCATATCATCAAGTGATTTTAAAGAAAGTATTTTGAGAGAATATACTAAGAGTATATGCTATTTAAGCGATAGTACAACATATGGTCAGGCTTATAGGGAGATCTTACTTAAATGTATAAAGAACGGAGTTCTATTAAACTACGATGAAGTAGTTTTGACAAGCGACATATTATTTGGCCCTTTTTTTCCATTAAAAGAGATGTTTATTTCTATGAGTAAAAGAGAGTGTTCATATTGGGGAATTACTAAAAGAGAGATGATGGTAGGGCCTGATAATAATATTGAGCAATCATATATAGATGACTATTTTTTTGTTTTACGTAGGGGTATCTATACCTTAGATCTATTCAGAAACTTTTGTGTAGAAGGGAAAAATGAGGGAAAAGGATTTGGAAAGCAATTTCAGGAGTACTTCACTAAATACACGGGAGAAGTTTATGTTAATACTGAAGAGTACCGCCAAGATAATCCTGCGGACAATATTGATTATAGTGAGTATTTGACATATGAACTTATTAGAAAGAAAAGACTTCCATTTTTGAAATGCAGATTATTTAAAAATTTAGATGGATTATCAATTAGTTTTAGAGAAAATTTACGGAGAAGCTTTCAATATATAAAAGAAGATACCAATTACGATATAGATTTGATTTGGCAACATATACTCAGAGTATACAATATTGCTGATATTAGGGAATGCCTACATTTGAATTATATTATTGATGATGATGTTCATGAAATTGATACTCTGAGAAATAAAAAGATAGCAGTTGTAGCACATCTCTTTTATCCGGATTTAATGGATGAAACTCTTAGGTATTTACAAAATATACAAGAAAATATTGATTTGTATATTACAGTTGCAAACATAGAAACAAAATATAAGGTATACAATTATTTTGAAAGTATAAGACGAAGTAATGTAAAAGTTTTATTATCTGGAAACCGAGGCCGCGATGCTGGCTCACTTTTAGTTGCCTGCAGAGAGTATTTAATGCAGTATGAATATTTGTGTTTTGTGCATGATAAGAAAACCACGAGGGGAGGAGGGCCTGTAACAGTAGGGAAGGCCTTTATGTACCATGCTTGGGAAAATACATTAAGAAGTGGAGGTTTTGTTTCAAGTATCATAAAGTTATTTGAGAAAAACGATAGATTAGGAATACTTACACCGCCAGTTCCTGCATTGGGGGGGTATTTAACTGAATTAGTGGGTAACGAGTGGACCTGTTGCTATCAAAAAACAAAGGAATTAGCCGAAATTCTTTCGCTCAAAGTACCTATGAGTCCGCAAAAGCAGCCATTTGCATTAGCAACAGCATTTTGGTGCAGACCGGCTGCTTTAAAACCATTATTTGAATACCCATGGCGTTATGAGGATTTTCCTGAAGAACCACTAGCATCAGATGGTACACTGAATCATGCTATTGAAAGAATTATTATATATGTAGCACAAAGTGAAGGATATTATACAGCAATGGTGGAGAGTGCATTTTATGCATCATTATATATTAATAATTTATATTCGGTAGTATCTAAATTTTTTGTTGCTAGACATGAAGGGAGAATTTTGCCCTCAGGTTCTTCAGTCGACAAAATTGAGTCTGATATGTTTAAACTATGTAGATTTTGTGCAAAAAGCAAAAATGTGATGATATATGGAGCAGGAGCGTATGGGAGAAATATAGCAAAGAAATTGGACGATTTGCAAATACGTTATGATTGCTTTGTTGTTACTAATAAAAAAGGGAACTTAGATTGGCTTATGGAACATGAGGTTAAAGCGCTGAACGAGATTGAAGAAAACGTAGATACTCATGGTATTATAGTTGCACTTAATAAAGAAAATCAAAAGCAAGTTAAGCCGTTACTTGAACAACTCGGTTTTGATTATTATTTGATTGACTTATAGCAAGGGGTTAATAAAGGAGCAGAATGAATATAAAATTGGACACTATCAATATAAAAAAACAAGAATTAATAAATATAATACAGGATTACGAAATTGTTAGTTTTGATGTATTTGATACGTTGATAATGAGAAAAACTATGTTTTCTGCAGACGTTTTTGATATTGTTTCCCAAAAAATGAAAAAGGATTATATTAACATTGAAGATTTTAGGAACCAAAGGATTAAAGCAGATAGTGACATTGCACAGACTAGCCCTAATATCTATGAAATATATAATCAGTTAAAGAAAAATACAGGGATAAGTGAAAGCGAAAAAAATCGAATCTTACAATGTGAAATCGAAACGGAGGCTTCGGTTTTAATAAGAAGAGAAGATGTGGTAGACATCTTCTCTTATGCAGTAAATTGTGGAAAATCAGTTTATTTGATTTCTGATATGTATCTACCTAAAACAATTATTGAGTATTTTTTGAGTAATCTTCATATACAAGGATATCAGGATATTTTGGTATCATGTGATTATAGGAGACCTAAGACAGGGGGACTATTTGGTATTTTCAAAGAGAGGGTGAAGAGTAAAAGAATTTTGCATATTGGTGACAATATAAATTCTGATATAAAATGTGCACAGTTGGCGGGTATAGATACATTTCGTATTGAAAGTGCAATTGATTTAATGAAGAAGTCATCATTTTATGATATCCAAAGATTTCCATCTAATTTAAATGAACGTTCTATGATTGGCATGTTTATAGCATATGCCTTTAACAGTCCATTTATTACACTAGATGATAAAAAGAGAATAGTAATAGGAAATGAGTATGATTGGGCATATCTATTTGTAGCGCCATTGGTAACTGGATTCATGTTGTGGTTGATTAAAATCTTACAGACAGAAAAGTATGAAGGCATTTTGTTCTCATCCAGGGATGGATATTTAATTAAGCAATTATATGATAATATACCGGTATGTTATTGTAGGGATATACTTCCAGAGGGGCTTTATTTTTATGTGTCTAGAGTAGCATGCTCCAAAGTAGCGATTATGAATGACAAAGATATAAAATGGATAGCAGGTCCAAAATGTCAGGGTTCTATGGAAAAGGTGGTAAGAGAGCGCTATGAAATTGAATATTTAAATACTCAAAATACGCTAACAAAAGATGAAGAACTTCTTGATTATGCAATGTTAAATAAAGAATGTATTTACAAAAAATCAAAAACAATTCGGGAGAATTTTTTGTCTTATATTAATAAGTTGGGTATAAAAGATGGAAAAAAATATGCCTTTTTTGATTTTGTTTCTTGTGGCAGTTGCCAATTCTTTCTTAATCAGGTAATGCCGGTGGAGTTAGAAGGCGTATATTGCTGTTTATATAATTCTTATGAGGAACAAAAAGCAAAGCTTCCTATACATTCATATTTTTATAATAATCATCCGCGTAATCCAGAGAGTAATTTATTTGAGAATTATTTGCAGTTAGAAGTTATAATGACATCATATGAACCTAGTATAGTTTCATATGATAGAGATGGTAGACCTGTTTTTGCAGATGAGGTAAGAGGACAGGATGAATTACTCTTTGTAAAAAAAGTACAAAAGGCGATTAAGGATTTTTGGAGTGACTTTATAAATAACTTATGGGATTATTATGGTGATGGCATACGTAATGTAGTAGTAGATGAACTTTTTAAGTATTCAAAAGAATGCTATACAAATATAAGAAGCAGCAATCTTAGGAGTATGAATCTATTGAATGATTTTGGACAGGAAGTTATCGAAATTAGGAGGAAGTAGGAAAACAAGATGGCAACCCTAAATATGGATTTTATAAAAACTCAAGAGACATCCATTTCTAGGCCTCAGTGTGATTATGATATATACGACTATATATCATTTAATCAGGACAACGATTTTAAACTTATCTTAGAGAAGGATAATCGTTGGGAGGTCTTTTACCATCTTTCGAAGATGAGAGAGTCATTGTTGAATTGGTACCCTTTTGGAAAAGATGCTCAGGTTCTGGAAGTTGGAGGAGAATTTGGTGCATTGACCGGTACATTATGCAAACGCTGCAAACGGGTGGTATCCATTGAGCGTTATAGTTTAAGAGCGGAAGGTATTTTTAAAAGATATAAAACATGTTCAAATCTAGAAGTAATTGCAGGGGAGTTTCTTGATATAAAGTTTATTGAGAAGTTTGATTTTGTAATAATTATTGGAAAATTAGAATATCAGAGTGGTAGTAAGTTTACAAGTGAAATATACGAGAATTATTTAAAAAAAGCAAAAAGCTTGCTAAAAGAAAATGGAAGATTATTGTTAGCGATAGAAAATAGGTTCGGTATTAAATATTTTTGTGGTTGTATTGATCCCTTTTCAGGGGTACCTTTCGCTGGTATTAATAACTATCCTTTAGCCGCCTCTGGAAGAAGTTTTACAAAGGATGAAATAAAAAATATTTTGGATAAAGTAGGATTTGGAACAATTAAATTTTATTATCCTATACCAGATTATAAATTGCCACAATTAATATTCACAGATGAGTATATGCCAAAAAGTAGTATTAAAGAGAGAGTTATACCTTATTATATAAACTCAAATTCTTTATTGGCATTTGAGAATGATTTATATGATGACTTAGTTGCTAACGGTATGTTTGCTACTATGTGTAATTCCTTTTTGATTGAGTGTTCGGTGAATGAAGTTCTGTCAAATATAATTTTTGCTGCATTATCCACAGATAGGGAAGATGCCAATGCCTTTATTACTACAATACATTCTGAAGGGCTGGTGAGAAAATATCCAGTTAACAAAGAGGGGGTAGCAGTATTAGAGCGTTCATATAAGAATATTCTAGAATTAAAAAACAGAGGTATAAATGTAGTCCTTCATAAGTGGAATGGAAGTTATATTGAGATGCCATATATTAGTTCAATAACTTTATCAGATTATATAGGAAAAGAGGCTGGGCTAGATAAAAATAAATTTATTAAAGTTTTGGATAAATTATATAATTGTATATTAAGGTCATCTGAGAAGTCTTCTCATTTGAATAGAGTTTTTCCACAGAATGATGACTTGGATTGGGGAATTATTTTAAAAAAGGCATTTATTGATATGGTACCAATGAACTGCTTTTATGATAATGATGAGCTCGTATTTTTTGATCAGGAATTTATGCGAGAGGATTTTCCAGCAAAATATATTATGTTTAGAGCGATAAAATATGCTTATTTATTTTTTCCTTATATTGAAGATGTGATTTCTAAAAAGGATTTAGCAGTTAAATATGGATTGCTGCAACTCTGGGAGTATTTTGATACAGAAGAGAATAGTTTTGTTTTTCACAATAGACAACAAAAATTGTATAAAAATTTTTTGAATTGGTCTACTATTAATAGAGAGAAAATTAATAGAAATGCAAAGGCGCTGATTGGGGAGTAATTATGGAGAGTTTTACTCAAAAGGAAACACGTGCAGGTTATAGCATATCGACAAAAATGAAAAGAGTATGGGAAACACAAATTGATTTGGTTAAGGTTTTAGAGAAGATATGTAAAAAATATAATCTGACTTTTTTTGCAATATATGGTACCTTATTGGGAGCAATAAGACACGAAGGTTACATTCCTTGGGATGATGATATTGATGTAGTTATGCCAAGGAAAGATTTTGAAAAATTTAAGAAGATGGCTGTAAATGAACTTGAATATCCATATGTGCTGGTGCCTATGAGAAATGAGGTGGATTTTTTTAGTGGTGGTTTATTAAGACTAAGAAATGATGATACTTTAGGGGCAGATATGTGGGATGCTAATTTTCGCCAGCACAATGGTATATGGATAGATATCTTGGCTTTGGACAGAGCCTTTAATAATGACTGGATTCAAAAGGAAAAAGTCAAGTATATATTATTTATTCAACAATCAATAATATTTAAATTACATGGACCAAAAACTAAGGTATGGATGAATATATCAAATTCCAGGTGGAAAAAGATAAATATTATATGTGAAATTTTTAGTCTAAGAATTCTTTATCTACTATTGAATTTGTTTTTTAGAATAGGAAGTATATGTAATAGTAAATATGTAGGTATTTATACACATTTTGGAGGATATCAGAATCAAAGGCTTTATAAAAAAGATTTTAATGAAATGGAAGAGAAAACGTTTGAATATATTAGTATTCCAGTTCCAAAGGGGTATAAGAGGGTTTTAGAGATGACTATGGGGCGTGATTATATGCAATACCCCGACGAAGAGAGTAGGAAACCTCATCATCAATCGATTTTTGATCCGGAGTGTTCTTATAGAATATGGCAAAATAGGTTTTATGGAGTTTTTCAGATTACCTCTGAAAAGGTGATTGTACTATTTGGTACTGGGCAAATGTTAGATGACTATATGCAAAAATATGGCGCCCAATACACACCTAAGTATTTAATTGATAATTCGGCAGAAAAGTGGGGAAAAGAAAAATATGGAATAATAATTAGTAGGCCAGAATGTCTTATGGACATTCCTAAAAAAAATCTGCATATTATTATATGTAATATATACTACAGACAAATAGGTAAACAGCTAGAGAAGATGGGGTTTTCTGAATATTATATTTATGTACAAAATAAAGCATGGATTATTGAAGATTTTATGAAAGACAATGAAGGGTGATATTATGAAAGTATATAAGACAGGATATATTGCAGGTGTATTTGATTTATTTCATATAGGGCATTTAAATTTAATCAGAAAGGCAAAGGAAAGAAGCGAATATCTTATAGTAGGGGTTTTATCTGATGAGTTGGTACTGCATTTTAAGAATAAAGCGCCATATATACCATTTCAAGAACGTTTGGAAATCGTAAAGGCTATAAAATATGTTGACAAAGCGGTACCAGTTACTTTTGATAATATAGATAAATTAGATGCTTGGAATTTATATAGGTATGACTGTTTGTTTTCTGGAGATGATTATGTGAATAACGAATCTTGGATTAGAGATAAAAAGAAGTTGAAACGGTTAGGGTCTGATATCCAGTATTTTCCATATACGAAAAGTACTAGTTCTACTCAGATTAAGGAAGCGATGAACAGAGGATAGCAATTACTAATGCTATTGTTGGAGATATATTATGAAAAATAAAAAAACACGATTTTATGCGACAATTTGTATAGGATTAGTATTTGTATTTAGTATAATTCCATTATTAGTACTGGCCCAATACAATCATGGATGGGCAGACGATTATTCGTATGGTTTTCGGGCCTATTCTGTGTGGAAACAGACACATTCAGTACGGCAGATAATATTGGCTGCAGTTGAGCAAGCTAAAAGTAGCTATTTTGACTGGCAGGGCACATATGCGGGCATATTTTTTATGGCAATTCAGCCAGGTATATTTGGTGATTCTTATTATATTTTAACCACATATCTTATGCTCTTTCTTCTTATAAGCAGTGTTCTGTTTTTCTTTAAGGTGGTTATAATTGACCTTCTAGATGGAGAGAGGTATGATTGGTACATAATCAGTATGATTGTTCTGTTTTTGATAATACAATGCGTTCCTGATCCTGTACAGGCATTTTACTGGTTTAATGGTTCGCTATACTATCTGGTTTTTTTTTCTTTATTATTATATATGGTAGGGATATGGGTTCAATTATCCTGTCAAGAAGGGATTATAAAAGCCAAAAGAGTAAGGCGTGTCATTCTGACGTGTGTTCTTAGTGCTTTAGTTGGTGGGGGAAACTATGTAGGTACCTTATTGGCAGTGGAAGTAAGTGTAATGATTTTAATAATCATATTTTATAAGCATCTAAAAAGTGGAAGAATATTAGTTCTGCCATTTTTGGTGTTAATAATTGGTTTTGGCATAAGCATGATAGCACCTGGAAATGCTATTCGGTCGGCATCCTTTGCTGGACAACAAAAAGGAGTTATTCAATCTATATATTTTTCGTTTAGATACGGAATTCAATTCATAAATGAATGGACAAATCTGTATTTGATATTTGCGTTGCTGTTTCTAATTCCTTTTTTGTGGGATGTGGTAATGAAAAATAATGGGATTGAAAGGTACTGCCGCTTTCCGCTTGTATTTCTATCAGCTTCATTTTGTCTTTTTGCATCCAGCTTTACACCTACATTATATGCAACTGGTGGATTGGGACAAAATATGGAAGCGGCAGGCAGAGTACAGAATATCAGGTATATTTTATTTATATTATTAGTAGTTATGAATATTCTTTATTTAATGGGATGGATAAAAGGCAGATTGGTAAAAGGCCGTTTAAATATTCTTACTCCTAAAGATATTACAATATACTATATATTTCTTGTCATAGGAACTATAGGTCTTGTTTTATGTCCTAAGAATTTTAATGAATTAACTTCTGTTTCTGCAATATATTCTTATTATTCAGGCGAACTAGAAGATTATATTGAGGAGACAGATAACAGGAGAGAATTATTAGAAGGGGACGAAAGTATAGTTGTATTGAAACCTTATAAAGCACGTCCGCGTTTGTTGTATTATTATAATGATATACAGAGCGATGAACATGATTGGAAAAATGAGATAATAGCAAAGTGGTATGAAAAAGAAATTGTATATTTGGAAGAATAGGATTAATGTTTAATGCTAATAAAATGATATCAGATGGTGGAGTGCCCATTTATGAAAGTAAAAAAACAAACATCCTTTGATTTAATATTCGGCCTGTTTCTTATTTTATATCTATGGTTTATTTTGGATACGGGTTATTGGTCAGATGATAGAAAATATGAATTTATAAATGGTATTTTAGCAAGTAATCAATGGAGTATAATTCAATTTATATGGGAACGGATAAGTGTTCATGTAGAAATGCATGGTCGGTTTTTTCCTTTTACTTCTGTATTTGCTGAAGGTATTCCATTTCTGTTTGGTTTAAAATTATATAAAATATATCTCATGTCAGTAACTATAGGTTGTACTTATCTTTTTAAGGCATTTATTCGGTTATTAACCCAATCTGTAATTTTAGCAGATTTAGCTGCTATTCTAGCAGTGGTTTTGTTTAGTGTACAAAAGGACATGCCTCATGCAGTATTCCTTTGTATGGGAGGAAATGCAACTATAAGCCTCATGCTTGTATTGGCGAGTCTTAATTTCTGTGTACTCAGCATTAGGAAAAAGATTTTATGGGAAGGAATTGCAGAGGTATTGTCGGTTATTTTTTATTTTTTAGCAATGATGACATATGAAGCTACGTATCCATTTATTCTGCTTATTATTCTGCTTGTTTTTTATGAAGAGTCTTCTCGAGAAAGAAAATTAAGGAAGGTGTCCCCGTATTTGATTGTATGGATTATGACTCTGGGACTCTACTGTGTTTTGAAGATGTTCGCAAAAGAGAGTTATGATGGTGTAAGCGTAGGCCTTTCTGTGAAAAATATAATGAGAGGATTTGCGGTGTCTGTATCAGCGCCCCTTCCTTTCGTAAATGGGTTCTTTAGGGGACATGCAGCGAATTCTTTTAAGGACTTTTTTAATCAAATAAATTTGTTGGATGTATTGCTGATTGTAGTATTCATATATTTATTAAATTCGATTATAAATAAAAGGAATACATCAGCTGTCAGTAATAATAAATCATATTTCCTTATGATTATAGGGATTATGTTTGTGGTATTCCCTGCTATTCTCATGGCAGTATCTGAAAAGTATCAGGTTCTGCCATTTGGAGTAGGATATCAGGTTATCATTTATCAATATTATGGATGGGGATGTATAGGATCGGCTATTATATTGAAGGCTTGGAGATATTTTTTAACGAAATTTAAGCATGCAGAAAAGAAGTTAATTGTTTTTGATGGCATAATTATGTTGATAACAGTATATCTGATAGCCGTCAATCAGCAGAATACAAGATGGACGATTAAAGAGATGGAGTTAAAGGAGGCTTCTGTGTCAGCAACATTTGACCAAACATTAAGAAATGCCTTCAGTAATGGAATGATAGAGTCTATACCATTGGATGCCGAAAACAATCTTATTATAAGTTCCAGACAATATTATGGAATGTTTGCAAAAGGAGCTATGTTAAAAGAACTGACCGGTCAGGATTTTCAAGTGAAATGGTATGATGAGTTGGATGAAATTTTCTTGGAGAAACAGCCATGTTACGCATTAAATAGTGGAAGTGGTTGGGTGTTGGTAGGTGCTATTACTGAGTGGGATAGCCCCACTTCTTCGGCGATGGCAGGACAAATATGGTTATACTGTGATGACGAATTTGATCGGTTGTTAGTACTTTCTCGAGATAAACTAAGTTTTTTGAATTTAAAGGATGCGGATGAAGTTACACATTGTGCGGTAGGTAATATTTATTCAATTAATAAGTATTACGATATCAATCAGCTAGTCCCAATTAAGCATTGCAAATATAAGTTAGGAACGAGGTTTCCGGTGTCTGTAAGTAGACAGGATATTGGCGCATATCTCTATGGAGGAATTTCAGACCGTGAAGGGGGATTTACGTGGACATCGGATAAGACAATGGGGATGTATTTTGACTTGGAGGATGCAGATTACGAAAAGATAGGAGTAGAAATCAATGTAAAGATGATTTATGGGGAAAGGCAACCAGTCAATATTCATGTAAATGGTGTTTGCGTATATTCTGAAGTGTTAAGTGGAAAGTCTAAAATTGAGTTTGAATGTATCATGCCTCAGAACGGCATTTTGGATATGCACTTTGAATTTCCAGAAGCAAGATCACCCAAGGAGACAGAGGAATCTGACGATGCTAGGAAACTTAGTATTGCAATGGATGATATGATATTGGTAGGTTTGAGCAATTGATCATATGGTTAATGGAAAACAGAAATGAATAGTCCAGCGGTGATATGTTAAGAGGAAAGTGGATAAAAATGCAAATTTTTTTGCATTTTCCTTTAAAAGTGAATAGTTTCCCAAGCCTCGTTGGACTTCGGTGCCTAATACAGGCAGTTGTCTTTCAGCAGTCGTAAGACGAGCTGTAAAAATTTACGGGCAGTTAATACGAGGGCACGTTTGCGCTGATATTTGTTTACCTCTTTATATTTGAGGTGATAGAAGCGGCTGGCTGTATTCTGCGTCGCATCTCACAAGAGACAGGGTTGCTTCTCCCAGGTAGTACTTTAAGTATCGGTTTCCAGATGGAGTCATGCGCGTGTTTTGCGCTTTAAAGTCACCTTACTGGTGCTGTTTCCAGGCAGGCCCTGCATATTTAACGAGGGAGGCCTGATTGGGGAATCGGTTGATATCACCGATTTCCGCAAGGATGCCGGCCGAGAACACTGGCCCGATTCACTTGATGGATGTCAAGGTATTGGTTATCAGTTCCATCTGTTCGGCAATCGCCTTATCAAAGACTTTGATCTGTTGCTCCATTGCTCGTATCGAGCTTATATATAGAAAGCACCTGGTTTATGGAGTCGTTTACCATTTTTTGCAGTCGGTAGGAACTCCGGGCGGCTTTCTGGGTGGCTTTCGCTACTGCATCCGGATCCGGGAAACGATTTTTCACTTTCTAGATAATAAAAGCGGTAAGCTGTTGTAAGTCCATCTCAGCAAGGGCTCTGCGGATCCGAGTTCTTCGTAGACGGCCAAGGCAGTTGTGATGAAGGCATCGGAAAATATCTCCTCCTGGGCTATCGTAGAATACTCATTAAACAGGTAGTTTAGAAACCGCTGTTGTTCCTTGTCGAGGTTCTGGATAGCGAAGAACCGGGCTCTTGTAAGGTTCAGGAGGGCTTTATAGCGGTAGTCATCCAGATAGACCTCTTTGTTGATGCTACCAAAGCTCAGGTAGTAAGTAATAACGAAGGAATCTACGTAATCATTTTTAGGCAGGTCATTATAAGAAAGTTTGAATATGGCGACCTATTTTGGATTGAGGACGTGAATCATCCTGTTAAAAGGCGTAAGATGGGCATCTTCCCTTAAGAACCAGAGGAGATTGTCACTATAGAAGGAGGTGGCCTTCAGACCCAATGATAAGGTCTGTAAGAGATTGGGATTGGAGTGGGGGTGGGGGGGGGGGGGCGTCGGGGGGGTTCTTCAACGGGCTACAGCTGTGTTTAGAACCACTAGGCTTCATGAGAAAGGCCACGTTGAATTTGCTGCTCACATTAATACCGATGTAAAGTGGGTTTATAAGAATTACCTTCTTTCGTAGGTGGATTTACGGTCAATCGACTTGGTAATGCCCATGATCATGGAGCGTCAATATCCTCGCGGCATTAGAATTCGGTTGGAGATGGACTGATGCGGACCCCACTGCAAGAGGGCAGGACATGAATGCCAACAAACAGCCAGTAGGTTTGAAGTTAACTTCTATGTCAGGGGAACAGACTGTCTATAAAGTAACCATTACTGGTTCAACAGGAGGAAAAAGAACTAATACCTGATTGACATGATGTTCAATCATATCATGGGTACTAACAAATCGGGTGACCTATTACGGTATCTATTTAGTTATAAAGAAACTGATTCGTGATATTTTTATGGTTCATACTTTAATGGGCAGTTTATATTAACAAAAATGGTACAGGTGTAATGAAAGATAGATACAATAAGACATAATATTTCTGTCAATCTTTATATTGTATAAATGTTTTATGAAATTATTCGGAAAGTCTTATATTGTATTGATTAAAATAGGTAGTTGGGCCATGGTCGATACAGTGAGAGCAAAGATATTGGTGGAAATGATTGGTGGCGGAGACTATATGCGTATAACTGTTTACATAAGCCTAGAGGATTGTTGCCTAAGATGATTAAGCAAGACTACAAGGAGATATAGCTATGAGAAAAACATTGTATATTGTAATCCCGTGTTATAATGAAGAAGACGTACTGAGAGAGACTGCCAGACAGCTTTTGGCGAAAATGGACTCAATGAGCAAAAAGATATCTGGCGGAAGCCGGATTGTATTTGTAAATGATGGTTCTAAGGATAAAACTTGGGATATTATAAAGGAATTACATCAGTCCAATCCAGTATATAGTGGAATTAATCTCAGCCGGAACCGTGGACATCAAAATGCCTTGCTAGCAGGTCTTATGACAGTAAAGGATTATTGTGATATGGCTATTTCAATGGATGCAGATCTTCAGGATGATATTGGTGCTATTGATGAGATGGTGGATAAGTTTTATAGAGGCTATGATATAGTATATGGAGTTCGCAGCAAGAGGAATACGGACACATTTTTCAAACGGTTTACTGCTGAAGGATTTTATAAGATGATGTCCGCATTGGGCGCAGATACAGTCTATAATCATGCAGATTATAGGTTAATGAGCAAACGGGCATTGGAGGGCTTGGCTAAGTTTAAAGAGGTGAATCTGTTTCTGAGGGGAATGGTCCCTATGATTGGATATTCTTCTGCAACGGTTTACTATGTGAGAAATGAACGTTTTGCTGGTGAAAGCAAATATCCTCTTAAGAAGATGCTGGCTTTTGCCTTTGAAGGAATCACATCTTTAAGTACCAAGCCTATTAGAATTATTGTTATGTTGGGCAGCATTATTTTAGGAGTGAGTGTTCTTATGTTAATTTGGAGTGTGGCTGGATTCTATCGTGGAACGACTGTGCCGGGATGGGCAAGTATTATGGTTTCCATATGGGGAATCGGTGGTATACTTATTTTGAGTGTAGGAGTTGTGGGGGAATATATCGGCAAGATTTATCTGGAAACGAAAGAGCGCCCACGCTATATTGTGGAAAGTTTTATTAATCAAGAAGGAACTGTAGATGAAAAGACCATTTCTTATTAGTGCATATATCGTCAGTGCAGCACTGTTTATTTTTTATATTTGGGTTTTATGGAATGCCAGGACACCTGAGGTGAATCTGGCATATCGCATGTATTATATCAATCGGGAGTTAGAAAAATGGCCGGGAATAGAGGGCTTTGATTATGTGGTAGGTATACCTGTATATATGAACCAGGAGCAGAAAAGGTGTGGTTCCGGGTGGGAAGATAGGAATAATCTTGGAAGGCGGGTTTCAAGCGAAGGAGCTTGGATATATTTTGACGGACTACCAGAGGATGACCTGCGTCTGACAATTGTTGTTGATGATATTGGAAAGAAAAACATACTGACAGTGTTATCGAATAGGGAAGAAACTCCTCTGACTTTGGAAAAAGGACGTGAAAATGGAGAGAGGGAGCAGTTGTGGACTGCTCCGATAAAGGCGGAGAACGGAGAAATATCCCTTCTAATAAATGGAACAGAAGATGTTTGGGTGAAGGAGATTACGATTGATGAAGCGAGTGAATAGTTATCTGGAAAATAATAAATGGATGCTCCCGTTAGTAATTTTATTCATATTTCTTCTGTCCCGATTGCTGATGTATCTGGTTTTTATTGTCTGGCAATATGTAAATAATGTGGATATTTTCATATTTGACAGAATGAATAATTGGGATGCCGGCTGGTATAAAAGTATTGCTATGGATGGATATGCGCCGGCTCCAAGTCCAGATGAAACGGGGGAGGCTAACTGGGCGTTCTTTCCATTAATGCCATTGGTCATGCGCTATTTGATTCGGTTTACTCATGGAAATGTAAATGTAGTTACCTGTATAGCAAATTCTCTTTTTTTCCTTGCTGGATTGGTGGCCTCTGCGTCCTATATATGTAAGACCAGAAATGATTATATTGAGGCTCTGTTATTCTGTCTGATATATTCATTTGGTCCATATAGCTTTTATTTCTCTATCTTTTACTCGGAATCATTGTTTTTTCTCTTTGTGGTGTTATTTTTTATATTCATGAAAGAAGAACGGTATATTGCAATGGGGGTAGTTGGCGCATTGGCCAGTGCGACGAGGAATCTTGGCGTCTTGCTGGTTTTTGCTGTTGCTGTGCAGTACACTTCAGATTATTTGAGAAGAGGCAGCGGAAAGTCATTATGGAATTACTGGAAAGAGGCGTTTAAAAACTACAGGCTGGTATTAGGTGTTGCATTAATTCCTCTTGGATTGTTTGGATTTATGGTGTTTTTATGGTATAAAATGGGAGATCCCCTGGCTTTCGCCCATATCCAATATGCGTGGGGGGAGCATGAAAGCTCATTACAGGAAGTGATAAAGGCTTTGACGGGAAGAGGGACAAGGCGAAAAATTTATTTTGCATTAGTGGGTATATTCGGTCTGATAGGCAGTATACATCTGGCCAGGACTAAACGATGGGGGGAGTCCGTAATGGGAGTATTGTTCATTTTAGTCCCATTTTCTGTGAGAACTACATCGCTGCCAAGATATGTTATGGGTGCGTATCTGCCGGTGCTAGGCTGGACGGATGTGTTTTGTAAACAAAAGGCCAAGTGGTTAGGGATAATTCTGATAATATTGGCGTTGCTTGAATGTGTATTGTTTTATTGGTGGCTGGAGGGGAAAAATATTTTAATATAATCGGTAAGTCCAGGAGGAAAGTTATGTCTGTTTCTGCCATACTATTTCTAATATTTGTATTTTTAAAACCGCTGTATCTTTTTCCATCAGGAGGACTGGGGGTAGGAGATGCAGTATTGGCAGCGGCTTTTCTAAGTGCATTGATACGCAGGTTAAAAAAAGGGCGGCGTGGACTTTTATACAGGGAGGATTACTTTTTTTATGCGTTTTTAGCAGGTGTATTTTTGGTGAATGGCTGGTATTATATTTTATCTCCCCACAACGATTTCATACGTAATACAGCTTATTGGCTTTATGGATGCATGCTGTTATGGACTTTAAGGGAGGTGGCTGGAGAAAAGAACTTTCTGCTGTATCTCAACCGAATATTGAAGCTTATATTAGTTGTTCAGCTGGCGGTTTATGTTTTAGGAGCAGGACGTATTTATTATGAGTACTGGGATGCGAACAGGTATATGGGAACATTTAACAATCCAAATCAGATGGCATACGTGCTGTTTTTGACTATCCTCCTGATTTATTGCTATGATAGTGAACACCATAAACGATCGTTCTGGCTGTTTTATATAATTGATGGCTTTCTGATTTTGCTTACCAAATCTACCGGCATTTTTTTGGGATGGACGCTGTTGGCTGCGGGGAGTGGCTGCATTTGCATTTACAGACAGTATAAAGCTGGACGGATATCCGGCCGATTTTTGTGTTGTATAGGAGCAATTCTTACAGCAGCATTGGTAATCGGCCTTTGGTTGATATGGCCGGAGCAAGGCTTTACTATACAGGATAAAGAGTACAATATTCTTACGAGGATTCAAGAGAAACTGGCTCTGCTTTCACAGGGAGGAATCAGAAAGCTGATAGTTGACCGTGGTGGAGAAAAGATACTTTATTATCCAGAATATCTTCTGTATGGAGCGGGCGAAGGTTTCTTTGAACGTTTTCCCCTGGCAGTGGTCTGGAAGAGCGAAATTCATTCGACCCCATTCAGCATATGGTTTTCTTACGGTATAATACCTATGGCCCTGATGCTGGTGTGGCTTTGGAGGAACATGAAAGGTGCGCCTGTCCACTATTGGCCTGCTTATATTGCCCTTTTAGCGGAAAGCATGACAGTGATTAACTATCGTCAGCCATTTTTCTGGATGATACTGGCTTATGCCAGTATAAAATCGGCCAGTCATAATTACGGAGGAGGTTCATAGCTTTCGGGTCAGAATCGGATAGATTGCAGTAATATAAAAAGGTATAATAAAACCGTTGATGAATGCAGCTTTTGGAGGGCTGATAAAAAAGGATATTAAGGATGGAAATGTCTTGAATAGTAGCGTTAAGCCTATCATACCCAGTAAATAGCGATATAATTTGGTTTGCCAGGTTCCTCTGGTTTCGTTATAATGAATCAACTTTCTATCAAGAACCCATCCGTAAGCCAGACCAATGATACCACCACACCCGCGGAAGCAGCCATTTATCATTTGCTGAGGGTTTACAAGCAGTTGTCCATCAATATAATCCAGAGGATAGGATTTGTTTTTGGCATAGAATACCAGAAGAATGGATGCCAGTGTTATGGAACCGGCAGTAATCCAGTCCCGTCCTCTTTTTTTATCTGCCCAGATTAGCAGATAATAAGTACTGTAGAGAATGAATCCTCCTAAAATAAGGGACACTATTACATCTTGGGGAGTATGGACGCCCAAATAGTTGCGGGAAAAGCCAACAACAAGTATAATGAGTAGCAGAAAGCTTGCTATTGGTTTATTCCTTTTGAAATCATATACGGCTAAGCCGCCCCATACAGCCATGGCTTTGGCAGTATGTCCACTGGGAAAGGAGTATCCGCTTGCCCCGGGCCTGGCAGAATCTACAGGGGTTATCCTGTTATCACGAATCCATGGCCTGTAAGCACAGACAGTTATTTTAATAGCCTGGTTTATAAAGTTTCCCAGGTGGAAATTGAAGAGAAGGTATAAGGCAGACTGTTTGCGGACACACCAGTATATGCCGGAGATGAGGGACATAATTATAAAATCTTCTCCGAAAGTGGTGGTAAAAAGAAATAAGCTGTTAAAGACCTGGTGTGTGATGGAACGGAGTGATTGAAGCGAAAGCAGATAGTCGATATCCATGAAATTCTCCTTTTAGTATTAGTTGGAATTATTATAAACGGGAAAACAGTAAGGGTCAATATATGATCTTATCAAAGCAACAATAAGTAAAAGTTTGAGCTTGGAGGGAAATAAGGATGAATATAACAGCGTTAATAATGGCCGGAGGGCGCGGAGAACGTTTTTGGCCCAGAAGCCGGAGAAATATGCCAAAACAGTTTCTGACCATTACAGATGATGGTAAAACGATGATTCAGCTGACTGTTGAGAGAATAGCTTCATTGGTAAAGATGGAGGATATTTATATTGCAACAAATAAAGACTATAGGAATCTGGTACTTGAACAGCTTCCGGGCATACCGGAGGATAATATACTGTGTGAGCCTGTAAGCCGTAATACGGCACCTTGTATTGGACTGGGAGCTGTCCACATTTCCAAGAAGCATAAAGATGCCCTGATGTTAGTTTTACCTTCTGATCATTTGATTAAATTTAATAAAATGTTTGTTTCTACATTAAGAGATGCCTGCCGTATAGCGGAAATGGGAGATAATCTGGTTACCATTGGCATCATGCCTGATTATCCGGAAACGGGATATGGGTATATTAAATTTAATAATCATGAAATGGAGGGCCGCGCATATAAAGTAGAACGATTTGTGGAAAAGCCAAGCCTGGAGGTAGCAAAAGAATATCTGGCAACGGAGGAATATCTGTGGAATAGCGGAATGTTTATTTGGAAGGTTTCCTCTATTTTGAAGAATATAAAGAAGTTTATGCCTGCTATGTACAAAGGACTGGAGCAAATACAATCTGCTATCGGTACGGATGGGCAACAGGTGGTGTTGGAACAGGAATTTAATAAAATGGAATCTCAGTCCATTGACTATGGCATAATGGAACGGGCAAAAGATATCTATATATTACCAGGTGCTTTTGGATGGGATGATGTAGGTTCCTGGCTGGCAATTGAGCGTATTAAGAAATCAAATGAATTTGGAAATGTAGTGGACGGGAATGTCATTACTGTAAATACTCATAATTGTATTATTCAGGGAGACAGAAAATTGATAGCTGCTGTTGGCCTTAAGGATATAGTTGTGGTAGATACAGAAGACGCCATTTTGATTTGCGAAAAAGATAGTACGGGGGATATAAAAAGAGTATTAGAGAATCTGAAGATTTGTAACCGAGATGAATATATATAGATAAATTAAGGAGTTAGGAAAGGTGACGGAGAGAGTAAAAGACATATACAAATACTGGCTTAATCAGAATCTGGAAGATACTGAACTTACAAAGGAATTGGAGACAATCAGCCTGGATGCCAAGGCCATCGAAGAACGATTTTACAAAGATTTGGAATTTGGGACCGGAGGCTTAAGGGGAATAATGGGAGCTGGAACCAATCGTATGAATGTTTATACAGTTGCCAGAGCCACCCAAGGATATTGCAGTTATTTGAAAAAAATATATTCTGGGGAAATTCATGTCTCCATAGCATTTGACAGCCGATTAAATTCAGTTAATTTTGCCAGGACTGCGGGGGAAGTGTTTGCGGCGAATGGTATCATAGTTCACATATATCCGGAATTAATGCCCACCCCTTCGCTGTCATTTGCAATACGGCAGCTGCATTGTAATGGCGGTATTGTTATTACGGCGAGCCATAATCCTTCAGAATATAATGGTTATAAGGTGTATGGAAACGATGGATGTCAGATAACGACTGGTACTGCAAAGGAAATTCAGAAGGAAATAAGCCAGATTGACGTGTTTGCAGATGTGGCACGGATGCCATTTGAAAAGGCTCAGGCAGAAGGGCTGATCGCCTATATTAGTAAAGAGACAGTGGATGCATTTATACAGGCTGTTTCAAAAGAAACATTGTGTGAAGCAGGAATGAAAAAGGATATAACAATTGTATATACTCCGTTAAATGGCGCTGGAGGTTACTGCGTCAGGAGGGCGTTGGAGGAAAATGGTTTTCAAAATGTTTTTGTTGTAAAGGAACAGGAAATGCCGGATGGATGTTTTCCCACTTGTCCTTATCCGAATCCTGAAATTGAGCAGGCGATGGAATTAGGAATTCGCGATGCAAAGCATTTGAACTGTGATTTGCTGCTGGCAACAGATCCGGATTGCGACCGGGTTGGTGTTGGGGTAAAGTCCGGATGTGAATATTTACTGCTAAGTGCGAATGAAATTGGTATGCTGCTTCTTGAGTATATTTGCAAACGAAGGAGTGCCAGCGGTAGTATGCCATGCAGGCCTCTTATGATGAAAACCATAGTAACCATCGATATGGCTGAGCGGATTGCATCTGAATATGGGGTGGATACAGTAAATGTGCTCACTGGTTTTAAATATATTGGGGAACAAATAGGACTTTTGGAGGAAAAGGGAGAGGAAGATAGATTTATATTTGGATTTGAAGAAAGCTATGGATATCTGTCCGGCAGCTATGTCAGAGACAAGGATGGGGTAGGCGCTTCTCTTTTGATTTGCGAGATGGCGGCATATTATAAAAACCAGGGAAAAGGATTAAAAGAAGTACTGGATGAGTTATATGCAAAATATGGCTATTGTCTCAATACTCTTCACTGCTATACCTTTGAAGGCTTGGAAGGAATAAGAAAAATGGATGGAATTATGAGTGGATTCAGAACCGCAGCTCCAAGTGAAATTGGAGGATTGAAAGTGATATCTATCAGTGATTATAAGGAGTCCCTGATTAAGTACGGGGATGGGAGGGAGACTATAATTAAGCTTCCTAAATCTGACGTGATGAAGTTTACGCTAGAGGGGAATGTATCCATGGTAGCCAGACCTTCGGGTACAGAGCCAAAGTTAAAGTTATATTTTTCAATCTGTGCAGATACCGAAGCAGACGCTAAACAATTGGAGATGAAGATAAAAGAGGATATTGAAAAGGTGCTGTTATAACTTACTAAAAATCAGTCTTCTGACATGGTTTGAGTTTACCATATCTAAGGCTGATTTTGTAAGTCCTTTGGTGCAATAACTCGCAGAAAGCGAGTGTGTGAAGAAATCTCTGTAAAAGCAGCTCTTCTATGATAATGGCAGGGCTG
>ERZ791929.283-NODE-283-length-47653-cov-3.060402_pt1 | contig 47653 bp, 75 predicted proteins | sample MGYA00510129_ERZ791929 | MGnify/ENA primary metagenome ERZ791929 (study PRJEB30046, sample SAMN00792049) | human gut metagenome | study: EMG produced TPA metagenomics assembly of the A metagenome-wide association study of gut microbiota in type 2...
TTCCAGCTTATACCGGTTCTACCCGTGATGTTGGGTAAGCCAGCTTCGAGCTTTTTACCAACGTCTGCAGTCGTGGTCGTGCCTTCGATAAAACGCTCATCTAGGTTCGGAAGCGTGAAGGTGCTAGACCCGTTGCCTGTGCCGAACTTCGTACCGATAGCGGCAAAGAGCGCCGCATAGGTAGTTCTACTCACGTTGCTCCCATTACAAAGAAGCCATCCCGTCGGGATGGCTGTCGTTGCGAAGTAGCAAATTGCTCCAGTTGGTACTGAACTTGAACTTTTTTGGTTCAGATAATCTAAGACGGCTCGAACCGTCGCGTTGGCTGTTGCCATAGGATCGTCTCCCTACTCATCAGGAAATGTTGTTGTCATCTGCGAAATCCAAGAACGCCTGAAGGACGCCAGGATCGTTGGCCGTGATTGCTTGCTTAACTCGCAAGGGCGTCATCATCTTTGAGTTGTTCGTGCCGGCTTCCGCCTCGGATTGAGAGGCCACGCTGTAGGTAGTGTTGGTGTCCACATCGCCAATCAACTCCCATGCAGAACCGTCGTAGACAAATTCACGCAATCGATTGGCGGCCAGATACCCGGCCGAAATTGCAGCGTTGCGGTACTGGATGGCCTTTGCGCCGGTGCCATTGACATTCAGGGTCGGGTTAGCTGCGGTGTTGGTTACCGTGAACCGCACGATGATTCGTGCTCCGGTGGCTAACGTGAACCCGGAGAGAGTCACAGTCTTCGCAGCAGTAGCTGCGGCCGTCGAGCACTCTGCGTAGTGGTGGATATTCGCAGAGCCGTCGAACTGCATCCCGTCAATCGTGCGCTTCGCTGCAAGAGCGGTCACTTTGCCGTCAGTGCGCCCGGTGCCGCCGTTGCCCGTAGGCAGAGTGCCTGAAACGCCGATTGCGTCCGCATTACCCGAGCCGTCAAAAGAATCCGCCGCAGTTGTCGCGAGGTTTACTTTTAGGCTTCGAGCAGTTTTAAGCTTGGTCGCTGTACCCGCATTGCCTGTCGTGTCCTGATTGCCTACTGCATTCACGCCAGGCACAGAATCGCCTTCCGTGTAAACCTTTTTCCAATCTGACCACGCAGAAGAAGTCGTATCACGGCGGTTACGAACATAAATAGGGGCGTGAGCCCCCGTCGTACCGCTCCATCCCAGAAAAAGTTCACACTCCCCGTGATTGGTTCCTTCTTTTGCCTTTAGGTGAAGAACATTTCCGTAATTCTCCGGATATCCGTTGTTGTAGGCCTCATACATCTGGAGTCCAGACTGTGCGCCTTGCGTAGTACCTTCAAGCGCTGTCACTCGCCCAGCTGAAGCCAACAAGTCAATGGATATGTCCTTCGTTCCATCGAATGCCACACCGTTAATCTTTCGGGCCGTTTCGAGCTTCGTAGCCGTTTCGGCATTGCCAGTGACGTCCGTTTGCGCAGAAGGCATCTTCAGTGCGATGCTCTTGACGCTAGTCACTCTCCCCTTTGCGTCGACAGTCACATACGGGATGCTGAAACTTCCTCCGTAAGAGAGCGTTTTTGCTGCCGATTCACCGTAACTACCTGCAGTTGCACCGGATGCGGCCAACGTAAACTCACCAGAAGCATTCGCAGATCCGTTGAAAGACACAGACCAAGTACCATCACCGGTAGCCGAGATCGTGCGGGTGTTTTGCAGTCTGGTGGCGGTACCAGCGTTGCCGCTTACTGACGTGGGAGCAGCCGGGAGTTTGAGCGCAAAGTGCTTAATTGCAGTTACTCGACCCTTGGCGTCAACCGTCACATACGGAACGTTGAAGCTGCCACCGAAGGCCAGCGTTGCTGCGGCATTCGGTCCGTAACTTCCTGCCGTGGCTCCGGACGCCGAGAGCGTGAGCGTCCCGGACTCATCCTGAGTACCGTTGAAACTGACCGACCAAGTCGCGTCACCAGTTGCACTGATGCGTCGAGAGGTCTGAAGCTTGCTGGCACTTACCGCGTTGTCGGTCTTTTTCAGATACGTGTTCTCCACATCGGACTTGGTGTAGGTGTCAGAGGCATCGGCAGCTCCGATGTTGGTCCGGGCCTGCGTCTTTTGTGATGCATTGAGAGTCTGAGAGCTGTCGTACCGAACCACGCCGTCGGCCAGTGCTTCGGCAGCCGCAGCCGATTCCGCTGCCTGACTCTGAGCAAGAAGCGAATTTGCTTCTGCGCGGGTGGCAGACTCCTGCGCCTGAGAAGCAGCCTGACGAGCCGCGTAGGCGTTTTCCTGGGCGGTTTCGGCCGTATCCTGTGCTGTCTGCGCACGCTGAGCGGCAGCTTGAGCCGCCTCGTTCGCATCTTCTGCCGCCTGCCGAGAACTTTCGGCATCACGAGCGGATTCTTCTGCATCAAGCTGTGCAGCCTCTGCAGCCTCTTTGGCGGCTCGTGATTCAGTCACAGCCGAGTCGGATTGAGCCTTAGCCGTGTTCGCAGTCTCGATAGCCTGCGCGGACTGAGTCAAAGCCTGGTTTGCCGTGTTCAGCGCCGTCTCTGACGTGCTGATTGCCTGCTCGGCTTTGCGCTTCGTTTCTTCGGAGATCGCGTTGTACTCGACGAGCTTTCCCCCGATGTCGTTGATGGCGTCTTCCGTTTGCTGAATGAAGGAAGCACCCGACAGCGCACCGGTCGGAGATTTCGCGTACTGAAATTTCGTCTTTTCAGCCATTTTTTACCTACAGAATGTCGTGAGCCTCAGCAAAGTCCTTAAAGGCCTGATCGATACCTCGTGCGAGGTTTTCAATCGTGTTGATCTGCACATTCCCCGAAAGATCGGTAGAAGCGCTTCCAGTCACATCACCGACTAGTGAGATCAAGATGGATGCTGCGAGTTTCTGGGCACTTGCCGCCGTCTCGGTCTTGCCCAATGCGCCAATGTTTGTGCGGGCTTGCTGTTTCTGACCCGCCTGAAGGGTTTGCGGTACGTAGAGAACCGATGAGCTGGTGTCTGACCATGTCGTCGCATCGGTTCCTGGTGTCACGGGCTTACTAGAGGGCCCGTTTGCTTTCAGGCACTTGTACTTGATGCCCTGGTACAAAACCTCGTTGCCGTCCTCGTAGTCAAGCGAGGTTGAGTAGTTCATCAAGCCGCCCTGTTGGTACCAAAGAAGGAGCTGAGACAACAGGTAAAAAGCGCCATTAAAGTCCTCACGCTTAGGGGGCATACCGCCCTCGCCGATGGGCTGACTCGTTTCTTCTCGCCATCCTTCGGCTTGCGAAAAACGCCCGGTTCCAGCCTGCTGCGAAGTCGCCGGCGGGATCGTCTTGTCGCCTCGGTCCGCAAGCGCAGTCTTCAAAAGATGTTGTGGATATTTCGTCGCCATTTCGAAAATTCCGCCCAATAAAAAACCCGCTCGAGGCGGGTTCTGTTTTCTGAGTGTTTGTGTTTTAAGCGTTCATCGGGAATTCTTGCCCCGGATTGAAAACACCTTGGTCAAAAGGCTGAAGGTCTGATCCAGCAAAACCGAATATAGCGTCGTCCGGGTAAATCACCAAGAAGTTGGTCATCACACCCATAGGTCGGTTCAGAAGGCCATAGGCTCGCAGAATCGTGATCTGCAAGTCGCTCATCGATCCGACCACAACGATTGATCTGATGCTCATGTTCTGGTAATCAACAATGAAGACTTGCTGATCAGTCAGCTGAGACAGCAACCGGTTCATTGTGGCGGCGCTCGAATCGGACAGATTGCAGAGAGCGCGGTACATGATGAGAAAGCGGAAGTAGTCATCATCGAAACGCACGAACTCTCCGTCCACCTCGATCAGTCGATCCACACCAACTCGTTTGCCCCACCAGTCCAAAAAAACACCTTTTGCAGTACGAGCATCTGCTACATCCATTAGTAGCTGATCGAGCTGCGCAGTGGCGTCAAGCGACTCGTGAAAGATCGAAGCCAACGCTTTGAAGTTCGGAGCATGGGCGTACTGGCTCTGCATGGCGATGCTTGCCTTGCTGGGCACATCAGCCATTTCACGCACGTCTTCGACCTGCTGTAGATCTTCCCAGGTTTGTGTCGTGCTCATATCTAGCCTCCGAAGACAAGGCTGATCGTCTCATCGCTAATCGTCGGGCTTTGAGTAGCCGGAATTTCGACAGACTCAGACAAAGCTCCATCAGCCAACCCGATGCGAATCGATCGAATCGGGGAGCTTGTGACATTCTTGATGCACTGATAGAACCGATCCGCATAGACCGTAGTAGCCAATTTCACACGCGGATTTTCGAGCTCTCCCAAAAAGTCCTGAGTGATCGCTTCCTTGATGCTTGCCTGAGTCACAGCGTCCATGCTTGCGTCAAAGAAGGTGACCTGCACATCAAAGTCGACGGCCGTCGGTCGAATGATCTTGTAGGTGTACTTAGCGTTGTAATGCTCAGTATCTACGCATGAAACATCGTAGTTGCCTGTTGTGCCGCACCCAGCCGCTTTCCGCTCGAAGATTGCGCGGGCAATGGCCTCATCGTCACCACCGACCACGCAAGCCGCAATGCTATGCGGGTCCAGCGTCACCGAAAACTGTTCTTGCTCTTCATTTGTGTAGTTCTCAAGCACCACACAATCTAGAACGCCGTCAAGCTCGGCCAAGTTACTTTGAAGGGTTGCCACTGTGCCATGCGAGTTAATCGCATACGACTGAATCATGCGGTTATAGAGCTCGCCATCAGGTTCGAGATCTCGGCCCGTAACACCGGCAGCGGCATTCGTCACAGCGTCCCAGCCTGGCACAACCGTAACGATCTTGTTTACGGTTCCTGCACCAACTTCGACCGCACCATGCTCGATCGTTGCAAAAGTTGTGTCTACTGTGCCGTTATCGCCGATCGTCGCGCCTAAGGCTGCGTTATGCCGTAGTTGATTGCCTTGGTCATCCTCGACCAGAACGCCGTATGGGATAACAGTACCTTTCAAGCCCGTGCACGTGCACACGACAACGGTAGGCTCAGACACCTTTCTCTGAAGTCCGTAGAGGTTTGCCAGGGCGTCTAGAAACGAACCTCGCGCCAGCGCCGGGTTGTATTGGTTGGACAAAAAGGCGATCTCGGCATTTTTTGCCTCTTGCTCCGCGGCCACTGTGTCGATTATCTGCCCCATCGGAGAGGTTGAATCTACGTTTACAGGGTCGCCGTTGGCTGCCGTCGGCATGGCGTCTTGCACTGCTTCCGCAAGATCGTCGCGCACTTCTCGAGTGGTCGGAATCGAGACGCCCGTTTTTTCATCAAAGATAACTTGTGCCATATCCGTACTGAGTTTCGATTTCGATCTTGCCGTGCAAGGTTCGAGTCTTTTGATCCACTTCGGTCAGCTCGACGTTGACCACTGAGACAACCCCCGGAACTCTTAAAGCGGCTTTCCGCAAACGGTCCGTGACGACTGCAACTTGAAGTGGCTTACCCAGCTGGTCGGTGAACCAATCAATGCCTTCCTCGTACCGGAAATAGGCATCGCGTATGAAGAGCCGACACTCATTGCAAACGTTTTGGCAAATGGCTTCGACTTCCGTCAGAAACTTGAGATTGCCATTTGAGTCGAATTGCAGATCCCAGTCCGGCGTTAAGGCCAACGTGTTTTCTGTGTGCATTACCCTTGTCCTGTTGACGTATTGCCACCATGCGGGCAAGTGTGCGTGTGGGACTTCAAGCCAACGCCGTCAGCCGTCACGTCACCACCGCTGACCGACACATTGCCAGTTACGCTAGCACCATTGCCACCGCTCACTGTCATACCACCCGTGCCAGTTATCTGTCCGAGCACCGTGAGAGTCTTTTGCACTGTGGTGTCTCCTGTGATTGTGACGGTTGGGCTATCAACGGTGGTTGATCCGGAGGCATTTACTGTCGCCGTAGTCGTGTTCACGACAACAGCTTCCGGAGCCGTGATTGTCACGTGCCCGCTGTCTTCGATGTGTATAAAAGTCGTTGGCTTTTGACCCCAAAAACCACCGATGTAGAAACCATCGGACATGTCGAAGCACCGGAAGGTGCCGGGAGCAACCGGAGTCGTCTGCCCGTTCAGACGCGAAACGTCTTGCTGGGCAAAAATGGCCAAACCGATATCTCCGACTTTTGGATCGCAGATCACTGCCGCTGTTCCGTGCTGGAGACGGAAATAAGGCAGGTGCGGAATGCTCACAGGATCAAGAGCATTCCCATCGGCATCCGTCTGGCAGATCAGAGGAGTCACATCAACATACAAAGCGCCGGAACCATCTCCAGCTCTTGACTCAACCGCATCCACACGTACAGGAATGGCCGTTGAGATCATTCGTTTGATAATCGAACGAATGAAAAATTCCTGAGCATTCAGATCGGATCCGTAGCTCATCGGATTGACGTTTTTCTTAAGCTCGCTCATGAGTCCATCCATGTGCCAGCGATCTCAGTTCGCCACGGCCCACCGGAGGGCATATTTGCTGAAATCGCATGAATAACGCTGTAGATCTTCCACACCCCTGAAGCCCGCGGCATCGAACTGTCAATCCTGCAAAGCCCCGCTACGTTCAGGTTGGGGTTGAAGAAGCAAAGAGCACGAATGCCCATGCTGTCAAAGCTCGGGTATCCGATTTGACCTGTCTGCGGATTGATCGCGTCAATTGCTACGGCTTCCCCACGTGCCTGAGACGGGTTTACCAGAACCATTTTTTGATCGTCCACGATCAGATCGGCCCCCACGGTGTTGGCCACCCATTTCGCTTTCGTAATCGGGTCGCCGTTAATCACGACATTCGAAAGCGAGGCAGTCACACCAACGTTCTCAAACTCCATTCCTGCCTGCTGCGCAAAGCTGCGCATTAGGCTGTCAACGGTCTGCTCACCTTTGACCGCAACGGGAGGTAAAGGAATAAGTTGCGGATAGGCGGCTGATATTGCTTCTAGCCGCATCACCGGAGACGGTGCGGCGTTGAGGTCAGGTGCGGCGTTCATGATCTCGCCTTGAAAGACCACCGATAATCCAGAGCTGCCTTCTCCGGCTGCAACCTCGATGACATTACGACGTAAGGATCTCGCGTCGAAAGACAACATCGTGAGTTGCGTCATCTGAGCCTGCGAAAGTCCCCAGATTGAGATCTGAGCCTTAGGCAGTTCGGGCGCACCCTGCTTCTGAATCCTCACCGACATCGCGTGCTCGGTAAAGACCATCTGCGAACTGGTGCTACCTTCATCAAGCGTGATCGTGATGCGGATGCGCTTACGTGAGTAACTAGAACTCATTCGCTTGCCTCATAAACCAGACGCCAACGATCTCCGAGCCCTGTATATTGCGGGCGCTCATTACCTTGCGTGTCGATCCAGAACAACATGGTCTGTGCAATGGTTTGAGACCAAGGTATCAACTTCCCACGCGCTACGGCCATCACTGAATTTGTGACCTGTTCGTCATCGACGACCAACGACGTGTATATCTCGGATCCGAGCTGTCGGACAGTGATCCGGTAGTTCTGTCCGTTGACAACCGCATTGACGATCTGAAAAGGAATCGCAGATAAAGGAATTTCCATCCAAGCCATCACAATCCCTCACTCAAACACGCAGCCAGCGTCTTTGGCTGGACCTTACCGGCATTGACAGCGTCCGAGCTCGTCGGATTACGTGGAGACCAACTCACTAGCGCAGTACCAGTCTGAACCGTGCGGATAGAGATAAAACCGAGCTCTACCACAAGCGAAGTTGCGTTCTGCGTAACCGAACGGGCTTGGCTGATCGTCTCAAGCGCCAAGTTCTCGACAACAAAATACGGCGTCACCATCTTGCACAGCGATTCGGATCCGATCGCCTGTTTCAAGGCTCTCAAATCATTTAGAGCTTGAGTCTGAATTGACGGATCCCCGGAAATGGCCAAAGCTAAACTGACCGAATCCGGTGCTTGTACTTTGTTGTAGGCAGCAAGCTGTCCACCTTCCAAAGGCTCTGTCAATACTTGAGCGGCCTCGGCCAGATTGCAGGCTGTGATGCCCACGTACTGGCAGATGGGCTGATCGTTTGCATTCAAGATCGCCCATCGTGAGAAGTTTTTAGGCATCGCATCCTCACTTCAAATTGTTGCCACTCATCGCCTGACCGATGAGTGCCGCCTGGCGATTGAAGCCGCCGGCCACTGAAGTCTCGACAGCTCTGCCGATGGCTTGCGGATTGTCACGTGTCTCAATGTGATTGACGACATTCATAGAGGCATTGGTGGTAACGGTAGGCGAGGCAGCTCGATATGCCGCTTGCTTTGCAGCAACCGTCTCGCGTTCGCGCACTAGAGTGGCTGCCTTTTGACCTTCTTCGTCATCATCACTGCCGAAGGAGAAGAAATCACCAACCCCTTTGAAGAAGCCTTTGATTTCTCCGCCAACCTTGTCTTTAATCAGGTCGCCCCACTTTCCGAACCACGCAACCACGCTATCCCACGCGCTTTCAAGCCCCGAGACAATGGCGTCCGGAATACCCGAAAAGAGGTCGGAAAGGTTACTGCCAAAGCTTGCAACGTCTGAGATCAGTTGCTCGACAAAGTCAATGGCCTCCGAGAAGGCTCCTGCGATGTCTTTGCCGACTTTCTTTGCCGTGTTCCACAGCGTCTGAAAGCCAAGGATCAAACCTTCAATGACAAACACGACGCCCAGAACCGCACCGGCAAGCACCTTGAAGACAACAGATAAAGCTCCGCTTAAAAGCGGTTTGACGGCATCCCATAGCCATCCAAATGCCTTCCCGACGGCCTGGATGTTTGTGCGTAAATCCTCGATCTGCTCCGAGGTCATGCCAAAGCTTTTGAGCATCCGCTCAAACATGCTGTCGGCACCACTGGCAAAGCCGATCAAATCGTCGATGCCCAAAGCCAGACTTGCAACGCCCACGACAATAGCGGTCACTGGCAAGGCCGCCATCTTGACAGCCACCCCAAACGCTCTCATCGCCGCAACAGCTTGCTTGATCGCACTGATATTTTTTGCCGCAAAGACTGCGCCAAATCCAATACCGAGAAGCACAAACGCACGCGCGTTTTCTCCGATCACGCTGACCATTTCGGACAGGCCATCGAGCAGTTTTGTAACTGCCGGAAGGACAATGCGGACAAGAGTGTTGCCCACAGCTTGTGATGCCGTTTTAAAGTCCATCCACGCAACTTTAAAAGCACGGGCGGTTTTCGCATCCTGTGCAGTGAAAGCCGTCTTGCGATATTTGGCCATCAGGTCATCAAGCGCCTTCTGGCCTTGCAAGAAGATGGGAATGGCATCAGTAGCCACCCCCTGCGCTTGCAGGTAGCGTTGCGCCGCGCCGCGACTCATGCCTTCGACTTTCTTGGCAAGCTGAAAAACCTCTTCTGCCGGGCGTCCCGTTTGCTCGTAGTAGCTCCTCATAGAGGAGAACATCGACTCTGCCGAAACGCCTGCGGCTTCCGCTGCTTTTCCAAAAGCATCAAGATCTTTCACATCGATGCCGAGCTGAGTGCTCAAAGTACCCAGAGCATCTGACTTTTCGATGAAGTTCGTGAAAGTCTCGACACCACCTGCCACAAGTGCAAAGGTAGCGGCCAGCGCACCCACCCGGGAACGCACTGCGTCAAAGATCGGTGTCAGTCCGCTGAACGCAGACCCGATGGATTGTGCGGCTTCTGTCGCCGCATCACCTAGGTGTCCGATTCGCTGTGCGCTCTTGTCAAAAGACAAGGCAGAAGTGGCCCCGGCCTTGACACTCGCGTCGCCAATTCCACCAAAAGCTTCACTTGCCTTGCCCGCCACCTCGGACAGGTTCGAGCGTACCTTGTCGATTCCCTTGGCGAAGTCCTGAGCATCAAGGCCGATGGCAATAAACAGTTCGTCTACAACAGACATTTAATCGTCCTTTCGTGTCGCAAGCCAATCGTGATAGTTCTGAAGCATCAAAACCTCGTCGAGGTCGTAGACATCCTCGAGGCTGTAAAAGGTTTGCACCTCCCTCAATGTGCAAAGACGTGAGGAGACACAGCGTCCGCACACCGGAGGGAGGTTGGCAAACTTTGCTGTACCCTTGACTTTTAAGAGTTCAGCACGCCACGCATCGACGTAAGGAAGTTCGCAAAGCCGCCGTTTCCGAAAAAACCGAAGGTCGCCTCGACTGCAGCAACCTTGAGCAAAAAGATCGTTGTTGGATAATCGATCTTCCCATTGACGGTTCTTGGATCAAGCGGAAGGTATGCGCCGCCTTGTTTGATCTGGCAACACGTAAGCAGCTCTTCCCAAAGCGGCGCAACCTTCTCAAAGTCAACGCAAGAAAGCGACTGAACAATTTCTTGTGCAGTCGCTTGTTTCGTAATGGCAGAAAGGCCGGAGCCAAGCGCAAAAGCCGCCCGAAGCATCCACCGTTCTGCTTGTAGCGCCGACATGGGCGTAATCTCGAATTCGAGAGGATTTTCTCCGTCCTTGATCGTGATTCGCTTCACTTCACGCATTACTGGCAATCCTCAAAAGTCAGTTGAACCGTGATCGGATCCTGCACGCGATTGGCCGCGGGCATAGGCGTCATCTGAGTAATCACCCCATTGACGAAGTTATAGGTTCGATCAGTAGCCGGGTAGTAAACCGTCAAGCCGGCACCGAGCGGAGTCTTCATTGATTTCTGCACAAGCTGTGCTTCACGAAGATAAGGCACCACAGGCGAAGTCGGTTGAATCGTGAGGTTCACCACATACGGATTTGGCGTGTAGCCTACAGTCAGCTGACCGTCCAGCGTCATCTCAGCCTGAACTTCCTGCACTGCATCTGCGGCAATGCCGGCATCAGTCGAAAACTGTTCCAGGCGGATTCCGGAAGGAGCTACCTGTTCAATCGACAAAATGGCGACTACATTCGCCGAAGTCTTGTTATTACGAGGCATGGTCAATGCTCCTTAAAGTTTTAGATAACTGCCGTAACGGGCAGATCTACCTTCTGGATGGAACCACCGTAGGAGTAGTAAAGGGACGAGATCGGAGACCCACGTCGGGCTCGCACAGCTGCTCCTGGATCAAGCACTAAAAGGAACCACCCTTTAGACTGAAGTTCACCTGTCGCTTCCGAGTTTCCTGTTTCCTGCAAAATCTGAGACTTCTGCGACTCACTCAGTGAAATGCCTTCATCCATAGCACCGACAATTTTTGCCAGCGTAATCGGGTCTAGACACCAAGACTTGAGCATGGTGTATCCGACCGAGTTGTAGGGAGCGCGATTTACTGTCGCCAAGCCGTTCACGATCGAGGTCTGCAACTTGGAACGGATCCAGATCGAGCCAATCAGAGTGTCATAGAACCCGTACATTGAACCGGTCAGCTCGCCGCGATTGGCGATAGTGAACTCGTCATTGCGCGTTGCAAACTGGCCGACATAGCTAACACCCAGATCATCCAGCGCAGTGGCAACCTGTTCGTCCGTAACCGTCGGAGAAATACCACTGGCCGACTTGCCAAAAATGACTTTCATGCCTTGCGTCGCATCCCACTTGATCGTGGCTGGGTAAGCAATAGCAAAAGCCGCTGTTGCGTAGTCGAACGAGTAGATCATGAATGTGCAGTTGTACTTATCCTTCAGAGCTTTCGCAATCGTGCTGTCCTGCGTCAAAGCGCTCGTCATGTTTTGATCGGAAGACCAGAACACATAGACAAAGTCATCATCGATATCCGCCCAAGCAGAGTAAGCCTCAGCTTCAGCCTGCTCCGTCACTTCCCACAGCGTAGTGAACTGTGACCAATTGGCCGTGACTGCGCAAATAGCGTTCAGGGTGGCTGCTTCTGTCATAGCATCCACGCCCTGCGAAAGCACCGCACCTTCGGCCTGCGTCATGCACAGCATTGCGCTGAGATCGGTACCACCATCGCCGGCTGAGGCAAAACTCACCGTCGAGCTTGCGCCGTCCGTCGAGGACGTCAAAGTGAAAGTGTTCGTGGTCGAATCGTAAGAGCCGGTGCAACCCGTGAGAGCCGTGGCAATAGTCTGAATGACTTCCGAAAGCGAAGTCGCGGACGAAAGATCGACTGCGGTAGCCGTCTTTTCTGCGCCATCAATCGTGATCTTCATGGCGCCATCGGTTACCTTCTTGAAAGAAGCCAAGTCTGCCGAGATCGCACCGCCTCGAATCCATGCCGGTGCATCTTCATCGATGCGACGCCCAATAATCAGAGAAGTCGGAGCTTTCTGCTGATTCGTGAGTCCAATGAAGTACTGCTGCGCGAAAACTGCTTCGTCAGAAGCATCTCCAAAAAAAGCGGCCACTGCGGCCGCTGATGCAAATGCCATTGCTGGGGTGCCAGACGGAAGCAATACGCTCTTCGTCAAAAGCATCCCATTTGTTTCCAAGTCGGAAGCGCCAGCAGAGATTGTTCGCGGCGTGATCGCGACTAAATAGCCAGCCTTAATAGACATAGGTATTTACCTCAAGGTTTGAATTTCGAGTCGACATTCACCACGTCGACAATCGCGGTATTGAAAAAGTCCTGCGCGAGCTTGACGCGCTTCCAGTAGCCGAGATGCAGCACCAGAGTCCATCTGCTCACATACTGATCAGAGTCCAGAACTGCCGTCAGGTTTTGCAGACCGTCTGCAAACAGACAGTCAATGCCGTAATTCAAAAAATGGTCCACGCCATACCGAGAGCGAGCCACAGTCTCAAAGGTCTGGGCACGCTCCATGGCATCAAAAGAGTTCGTGGAGTAGCAGTCGATCTGAACATCAAGATCCACGTACTCCTTCAGCTCCACCTCATCTGTGCCGGCCGCATCCCACTCTTCGATGTCCGTACCGGAACGGTTTTGTGCAATTGGGGTGACAACGCAAAAGTCGTTGCCATCCGACGGCAGAGCTCTGTTGTTGCCGAAGCCGTCCAGAACGTGTACATCATCGACGAGAGACGGGGCAGCAAATTTGAAGCAGAAGTCGATGAGTGATCTCAGGATGTCTGCGCGAGTGACATCAACAACATCCATCTTCCGACCTCCCTTTGATGTAAAACTTCGGGGGGACGGTTTGCAGAACGACCTGCAAGCTCACCCACCCTTCGTGAGTGAAGTCCTCAAGAACCACATCCACAAGCCAAAAATTTCCTTTGTCGTCTCTGAGAAGGTCGCCCGATCGACCAAGCGGACGCCAAGCACCCCATGGGCGTGATACCGCACTCGAATCGGCATACAGGTAAACCTTCCTAACCGTCGTACTCATGGAGATCTTTTCGGTCAGCACAATGGCGTCCGACCCAACGCTCTGCCACTGCGCTTTGACTTTCACGGGATCAAGAAAAACGGGGCGCATATCGCCCCGCTCTCCTCGAACTTGATCCCCTGTCATCAAGTACAGATCACAAGGCAAGTCACGTGCGATGGAGGAGATAGCACCTCGCACGATTTTGTGAAGATTCAAACCCACGGATTACTCCACTGAAAAGGAGATTGAGTGAAGAAGTGCGCCACTCAAGTTCAAGGGTTTATCGGAGGTGGCTGTAGCCGCACTTGCTCGATTCTTACCCTTTTTGCCAGTCTTTCCTTTTGCCTCTCGGGCATACAGCTCCTTGGTCATAGGTGCACGTTTGTCGAACTGCTCTTTCGACGTTCCACCTTGCCGGATCGTCGTTTGGACGTCCTCCGTAGCAATTTGTCCAACCGTCTTTAGTGCCAATTCGGCGTTTCGTGTCTTCGCAAATGTCTTTGCGAGAATCTGATTCCACTTCTTACCCTCAGCTCTCAGCGTGCCGTGCAAGAAAGGACGCGGCGGCATCACCAGAGACCCGCCTTGCTTAGGCGGATGAGTCAACCCTTTTCCTCTGAAGAACCACTGCTGTTTGCTTGTCACACGCTGCACCCAGCCGTACTCGACATAGGTCGCATAGGTCGCCACGTTTCGATCAAAGACGCCGATCTTGACTCGAGAAGCTGTCTGCCGTTTGACCTGCTCAGCCAGCTTTTTCAAGTTGCCTTGCGACCTGACAGACACAGCCATGACTTACCCCCACGGGTGAAATCCGGAACCGACGTACAAGCGACCGCCCATGCGATACCGTGCGGTCATCGTCCAGTACGTGGCTCCGCACTGTGTCTGGTTCCACCACTGGGCTGTCTGAGAGCTTGACTGGATAAGGTCAAAACTCGTCGACACAGAGCCTTGCCCAGCGCTTGCTACACGTCCCGGCAAATCGCCGCGAGTGGAAAGTGTGGCGAGATGACACAGTGCGTAGTAAAGCAAAACCTTTCTTTCCAACTTGGGAGGCGTTGCATCGGGGGCGTATGCCGCAAAGCTTGTGCTGTCCGTGTTGCCCACCAGCATGCACGCCTGTTCCCAAAGGATCTTCAAAAGTTCGTCACTGATCACCTCCTCGGTCAAGCCGGGAAACCAGATCCGAAACTCATTTGTATCCAGCTCAACCGAGGCCATCGTCAGTTACTCCTCTTTCGATGCGCGTTCGACTCCCTGCTCTTCGGGTACTACCGGCTCAGTGCCGGTGCGCATTTCTGCAATTTCGTCTCGACGCGCCTTAAATTCTTTTTCGGACTTCATTTCCCACAACAGCGGAGGCAGACAGGTGAAGTAACGCTCACGCCCGTGCTTGCGCACGATGTCTTCCCAGTCCGCTCTGGGGATTGCCGTCAGGACGGCATTGCCGGGCCCCAAAAGAACCCCTTTGCTCTTGCCTCGCAAGAGGTGATTGACGCCGGGGAAAGTGACAGTCTTCACACCGCCGTTGCCGTTGTCGACGTCATCAAATCGAATGCCAAGTTGCATGCCGCAAGCGATGTAAACTAGTTCGCCACTGCCGTTAGAGACCTTCTTGACGGGTTCCTCGGTCGTGTCGGTGATGATCGTTGCGGAGTTAGTCTTTTTGCGAGCCATATCGAATTCCAATCAAAAAAAGGGAGAAGCCGAAGCTCCTCCCTGTTACACATTAACCGAGAATCTCGGTCAGATGCCCGTCATGGTGCAAACCAAAGACGGACGGCGGATGACGCAGCCCCACGTCGAAGCCGTGGCCTTCTGTTCGAAGCTGGAAAGCTTCGGAACCAGACGACCAAGCTGGAAGGCACGCGAGAATGCGCAGAAGCCGGTGGCATCGTCGTAGAGATCGAGCACCGTCATGTAGAGCATTTCGCCCGCATTCGTCGAGAGTTCAGGCAACTGCACAATCTTGATGTTGGGATAGTTTTCCTGAAGCAGAACCTTGGCCGTCTTGCCATAGGTGTTCGGCTGGGTCAGGTAGCCAATCATCTTGTTGGAGATGCCCAGAACGATCGGAGCGTTCACGTCGAGGTGCCCGCCGTTGTTTGCCGTCAAGGTCTGCCAGAGCTTATTGACGTCGTTGAACACAAGGTTTGCGGCATTTGTCGGATCTGCAGCAACCTTGTCGGCCCAAGTGCTCTTGCTGTTGACCGAAATCGGCGTGATGGTTTCAGGCAGATTCGGGTCATTGAGCATGCCGTAAATTTCCATGCCGGCTACGCCGTACAGCTGGAACTTGTTCTCGGCACGAGCAATGGTTTGAGCTGCGGCATTCTGCTTGCGTGCAGCCAGATTGATCTTGGCGCGAGACGCCTTGGCAACTTCGAGATCACCGTACTTCAGAGCCGTCTGATAGCGGAAGTTCTGACGAACCGGGAAGTCATAGTTCACATCCGACTGAACACCGTCACCGTAGTCGCTATAGGGACCGACCTGACCGGTAATTTCTTCAACGGCGAAGTTGGCTGTTTCGTCTTCCCAGTCGCCAACCTTGGTCTTTTCGAAGAACTCCGTGGCATTCGTCACCCCAAAGAGGATTTCGATAATGCGAGGATCAAGGTAGGCATAGAGCATTGCAGGAGCGCCGATATTCGGCTGCGTGCTCATGGCCGCGTCATTTGCGAGCTGATGAAGGTCCGGATCATTCAGGACGATCTTGCCGTCGACAATGCTGTGAGGCCAAAAGCCGACTGCGGAGTCTGCACCGATCCCGCGCTCTTTGGCCAGAAGAAAATCATGGTCCATAAAAATTAAGCCTTGGTTTCCCAAGGCCTCTCCAAAAAGATGTTGATTAAGGAAGCGTTGCGATCGATGCACCGATGGTCGCCACACCTCCGCTCACAGCCGTGATGCTGTAGAGCTTCTTGTTCGTGGCATCCAAAACGATGTCGCCAATGGCGTACGGAATCGTGGAGTTGTTCGGCGAAAGAGCATCCGCCGCGATGTCTGACTTGTTGTCAGTCAGAGCCGTCGTCGAGACGCGGAAACTAGCTCCGTTCTTTCCATCGGCACCAGGAGCGCCATCTTCACCATCCGCACCAGGTGCTCCATCTTCGCCATCTGCACCAGGCTGTCCTTGCTGCCCCGCAGGAATGCCGAATGTCCACTTCGACCCGTCCCACGACGCAGTCGGCGGCTGACCTGCTGAGAGAGCAGTTGCTTCAGCCGTAGCAGCTTCCAGAGCCTTCACGCCATTGATAGCGTTTTTCACGCCAGTATCCGTGTTGTTGAGCTTCTCAGCCGTAAGCACGTCCCCAGTTTTCCACTCATTGGGAGTGAAATCAGGGGTTGCGCGGACAACATTCGTAGTCTTCACTGCCATAGTGCGTTACCTCAGCTAGCCTTAGCTTCACCTACCTCGTCTGTACCGACAAGCGACTTACCAGAGGCCGCAGCAGCAACCGTCAGACCAAAGTTTTCGTAAATCACTACGTCGCCTTCAGCAACTTCGTAAACACCTCGCGGCAAACGCACCACCCAACCGGTGTCATTGGTAGCGCCTGCCTGACCGTAGGTAATAGCACCGGTCGTCGGATCACAAAGCACAGACTGACCGTCTGTGGCGGCTGCCGCCGCAAAGGCATAGAACTGGCCGCGGATAGCAATCGGGACACCCGCGCCAACAGGATAGACGTTCGTGGCCGTGCCCAGAGCGTTGAGGATCGTGCCGGACATATTGCGTTCCACAAAGCCAAGCACCTTGGCTCCGGCAGAGCCCTTCTTGGAAGCGGCATTCATAGCCGTTGCACCGGCCTCATCCTCTTCGAGAGCGACGGAAAAAGCAAAACTACCTGCTTCAACCGTACCGTCGGAGACAAAATTAAAGGCGGTATAAACCGCCTGACCAGGATTAACCTCAAGACCCGGCGTTGCGATGGCCGGGTCAATGTTTACAACCTTCTGGAAACCCATTTTTAAGCTCCTTTGCGGATCTTGGCGATTTTCTCGCTAAGAGCCGTCTTCACAATCTTCTTTGCGGAATCGTTTGCAAGACCGGTAGCCTTAGCAGCCTTCTTGCGGCCTGCCATGAAAGATCGGTAGGCATCACGAGCAGAACGCTTGGACATTCCGGAAACATTCACACCTTCCTGCTTCAGTGCGGCCAAGTAGATAGCCTCTGCACTGTCGAAGGCAGTAACGCGGATCTTGCCGAGAGACGGCTTGCACTCATCCATCGCGGCAAAGCGATCCATGATGCGGCGTTCCATGCGTTTCATGGCAGCATCGGCCCCCATCGCAGGCTTCTCTTCTTCAGAGTCGGATGCTGCTTCGGGGTCTTCGTCATTGCCCGCGGCTTCAGCTTCGCCACCAGCATTCTTCTGTGCATAGCGCACGCCTTCGATAAAGGCCTTCTGGACTTCGGGCGATTCTTCATCCATGCCGCACTTCTTGAGAGCGTCCTGGATCAAATCGTCTTCGTCAGCAGCGCATTCTTCCGTCCCTGCCGGATCTTCGTCTGTAGCTCCGGCAGCCGAGCCAGCGAGAGTACGTAGCGGCTCCACAAATGACTGAGCGTCTTCAGGACTCAGACCCTTGGCGATCAAAGCATCGATGATGCCCTTGATGGCAGCATCCTTGTCTTCATCATCAGTGGCGGGTGTGTCCACAATTCCTCCTTGTTCGTCAGTTTCATGAAGGTCCTCAATACCCTCCGCGGCGCTCTTAATCGTGTTCGCGAGGGCGACCTCTTTTGCTTCCACAGCCGGATCGGTGTCCACTGCGGTTTTTTCATTCACGTCCATAGCTTTAACCTCAAGCGAATGGTCTTCCACCAACACGTCGCGCCCTGCGCGGCCCTCTTCCACGATCGCGACATGGTTGGCGGAAATGTCGCGCATCACGAAGTCGTAGGCTTCGCCTTCCGGAGTTTCTCCGGGAGTGAAATCGGGGGTATATCTGTAGGACAGACTCAGCTCACGCATCGATCCGTCTTTGATCCGGTCGATGGCCTTCTGAACTGTGAAGTGAAGCGAGTTGTCCAAGTAGGGATGTCGATATGCACCATCGGTGCCGGTCGATCCAATGCGGGTCTCCAGAGCCGGAGCGTCTGCATAGTCGCTGTGGTGGTTCAGCTGGATCGGGATTGCGTTCGTCGATTCAATCGTCTCAGGCCGTGCAAGTTCTTCAGCCGGGCAATAGCCTTTATAGACCTTCAAGGGGTCCAGTCTCAGCTGCTCCCAACCGGGGATCTCATTGCCGTAATACGGTCTGACTTGTGCTTTCGTCAAATGGCTAAATGCCACATGCATGTTGCCGTTGTCATCGAACTTTCGCACGCTCTCCTTGGCATCCAGCGCAAGTTTCTCTCTCATATCTCGTCACTTTCCTAAAAGCTCTGGTGGAAGCACGCTCCTAAAGATGCATCGGCAAAAAGGCTCGCTGCCCGGCGTCACGTTGTGCCCCACAGCACTGTCATAGAGCCCTTCGCTCAACTTGAACTTTTTGCCGTTCATGGCGATGTGGGTTTTTCGGGAGCTGTAGCGTCCGGGCACGTGTACCCAGATGCCTTCTGTGACTCCGATCTCTTTGGCGTTCTCGCGCTGGATCGCGTCACTGATCTTGATCGACTGATCCAGAGCCACTCTTTTTGCTCTCGCGGCCGTGAAGCCAGATGTGGCAAAAAGCGTCTGCTCGATCCGCTCCATGTTTTGCCCATTGACTAACCCCTCTGTGATCACGTCCTGCAACCGGGACAAGTCATCCGAAGCCATCTTGGTGATGAGACCAGTCATGTCATCGACAATTGTCGGGAGGCGTTCCGCCGCCCTTGCCGATATGAACTGCCGCTTTAGTACCGGCACGCTCCACTTCTGGCGCAAAAATTCTGGAGAAATGCCCGCATCGAGCAGCGCCTTTCGCTGGCTCGACGTGACGTCACGCGCTGTCGAGCGGACAAACCAGTGCGAAACATCCCGGGCATTCTCTTCTATCGCGATAAGCCAACGAGCAAGTCGGTCAGCGACTGACTTACTGATGCGCTGTCGAGCCATAGCAGATGTCATACCCGTTCTTAGGACTTTCTGAGTCTTCTCGAGTAGCTTGCGCTCAACCGCAGAAATCTTCGGCAACTCGTCTTGTGCCAGCTCGATCGGCCCATCCACGAGATCACCCGATGAGATCAAGTCTGCAAAAACCTGTTGAGCAGCAGCCTTCACCAAGGCGTTCGAAAAAGCCACCAGTTTGGCCTCAAGCTTTTTCTGCATTCCGGCATTGGGCTCGATGGCTCTTATGGTCTTTGGCTTCATGCTTTAAGTCCCATCTCTTGGAGAAGCTGACGGGTCTCGTCCGGGGGATTAGCCTCCGACCCCTCTTGCGAGTCAGTCGGCTGGCCAGTGCCCTCTTCAAAAGAAAAGCCGGCCATATCTTCAGGGCTCACATCGGGCGCACCGTCAGACAAAAAGCCCAAGCGCATGCTTGGGTCTTCCTTGGCAGCCTGTCGAACCTCTTCCGCACTAATCGCTTGGATCTGTGCCAGCTGTACAAGCATGCCTGCTCTGGTCTGTGCGGTTTGTGCGACATTGACCTCGTTGTCGGTGCCAAGCTCGCAGAACTCGAAGTCGATGCTCTCGTCGATCTCGTCAAACTCCACAAGCTCAATAGCTTTGAGGCATTGCATGATGGCGCCTCGACGGAGTTCCTGCTTGGAACGGATGTAGTCGTAATAGTTGGTGATGTCGCTTTCGCCGGTGGCGTTGAAGCCGCTTGGCGAAATGCCCAAGAGCTTCACCGCCGGCGTGCGATTGATCGCGGCGATCATCTCAAGCGATTGTCGCACCACATCCGTACAGCCCGCTATAGACGTCTGAATATTTGTGACGCCTTCCTGCTCCTTGTTGCAGACAAAGACACTGTTGTTGTCTCTATAGCGCTGCAAAGCACGCATGCGAATGTCAAACATCCGCACACCGTCAGGCGTGTTGAAGATGGCATCCGTATCGGTCTGGAAGACCAGCAAGGAAACCTTCTTGATCAAGTCGGCCACGTAAACTCGGCACTGATTCCAGTGCAGTACGTAGTCCCACAAGATCTGAGCCTGCGGAATGCCAAGGAAGTTGTACGCAGGTCGCAAAAGCGTCGGCGCCGGGTTGTCCAGCAAAGGGATCAGTCGGGAGGCATGCACGCGCGTACCAAGCACCCACCACCAACGCGGCTTCATGTAGTCCCGCTTCAAAGGATTGTCTGAGTTGTAGTCACCAGGAGTCACATTGACGGGATCGATGACCACAAAGCGCAGACTCGCGTCCTTCCTCAGCTCAGCCGAGTAGTTGGTGATTCTCAACGGTAGCGATAGGTCTTCTTCGCCAGTGTCGATGAAAATAAAAGCACCGCCCATGTATCCCGAAAGCGTCGATGCCTCGTGGAAGACTTCGCGGAGGTGATACTTGGACTCCTGTAAATCCTGAAGTTGTGCCACCTGCTCAGCTTTGTCGTCCCCGCCCGTGATCGTGAGCCACTTGCGTGTGATGTCATCCGCAACCGTCTGTATGCAGGCTCGGATCATGCCGTTTTGAGCGATCTGCTGCAGTGCGCCATATCCGATAAAAGAGGTGATCGGATACTGGCCCATGTCAAAAGCATGCTGCTGCAGGCTGTCGTAGATGGCGGAGAATCCGCCTGCTGAGTCAAACGCCGCATCCTGCGCCAAGCGCTCTTCCTTGGGAGCACCCAGCGTAACGGGTAGCGCAAAATGCTTTTTCACATCGTCAAGCGTGCGCAGCGCATCCACCGTGCGAGGCGGGATGAAAAGCTGTCGATCCACATCCTCCAGCTTCTGCAACTGCTTCTGCAAGCTCAGATGGTCGATGGGCGCCACTTCCTTCTCACGCTTGGCTTTCTTTGCCTTGTCCTTTTTTGCCATTGCCATTCGCCGAGCGGCGTCCTATCAAAAACCACGGCCCAAGAGATAGGCCAAGTTCGTCTTGTCCATCTTCAGGCCTCCGGACTTGTTCAAGTCAGAAAGCGCCTGTGTCATGCTGTCCACCATGTCATCGTGAGCGCCAGCAGGGAAGCTCAAGAGTTCGGGGATAAAGTCCTGTTCAACCCACGGATACTGATCTTTGGGAGGCAAAAAAACATTTCTTGCCTCCCAGAGTGTTGTCACAGCCGAAGCGCGAGCCTCCTTCGATTCCTTAGGAGTCACAGGAATGATCCCGCTGACTTTTCTCTTCAAGGCAGAGATGATCGCCGACCCGTTGGCCTTGTCTTCGACAAGCTTTCGCGTAACGCGCGGCCACTTCTGCGAGGCCGCCACAAATTGCTCCAGAGTCTTCACGAAGTCCCATCGTCCTCTGAGCTGATCGAGAAGGTAAAAGCAGCCTGCTTTTCTACCCCAGACCTGCCCGACTACAAAGTCCGATGTCTGGGCATCCTTGAAGGTCATATCCCACGACAACACCATCGCGTCGAAAGTCTTGGGCAAAGAAGCATCACTCCAGTGCTGTATCCATTCAGCTTTGAAGAGCCCACCACCGCGCGGCACCGGACGCTGTTGCAGCTGACCGGCACAAGCGTAGGAACCCATCGTGCGTTCCATCTCACGCACTTGCTGCTCACCGAATCGTTCGGGGAAAAGTAGCTCACCATCTCTTGTTCGCGGATCTCTGAAACCGATGGATGTCACACATCGCCGGTTGCTCTCAAAGCGCATGGGCAGCATCAAGTGCGTGTAGCCCAGATCATTCGCAAGGATGATGCCGCTCGTGTCCCTCTCATGCAGTCTCTGCATGATCACGATGATGGCCGAGTCAGCGTTGTTCACGCGGCTCGGAACGGCCTCGAGAAAGGTGTCCTCTGCCGCTTGCAATGCCGCTTCGGAAAAAGCATCATCAACCGACAGAGGGTCATCAATAATCACTCGGTCGCCACGAGAGCCAGTAAGAGACGTAAAACTCATGGACTCTCGAAAGCCGGTCGCTGTGTTTTCGAACTTGCTTTTTGCGTTCTGATCTCCCGTGAGCTTGACCGGCCAACGCTCTTGGAACCAATCCGACTGAATAAGTCGACGGCACTTCATGTTGTCTCGGATAGCCAGAGTCTCTTTGTGAGCCGTTGTCAGGAATCGAAGGTCTGAACGAGCTCCTGGCCCCCATTCCCATGCCGGGAATAGAACTCCCGTTGTAAGAGACTTCATGCAACCGGGCGGGACATTCATCAGCAGTCGCTTGATACGTCCATCGTGGACAGCCTGCAAATGCTCGCAGATGGCATCCAGGCACCAACCCCACTTGAGTTCTGCTGCAGGCTCCAGCACATGCCAGGCCATCTTGCAGAACTCCGCAAAACTGCGCTTCGCAATCTCGCGGTCAAGTTCAATTAGTGTCGGAATTCTTTGTGTTGCCATAGAGCAATTCGCGGGCTTGCTTCAAAGCGTCAAGCGTTGCACCGGAAAGGTCTACTTCTTCCTTGACCTTCACAGCACCGCCGTCGTGGCCCGTCAAGGCAACCTTCTTGCGGTCGCCATAGTTTCGGTCGTCTCGGAATGCAGCTTCTCTCGCAAGCTCTTGCATGGCGACCTTGGCGCCTTCGACAACCCCCTTCGGGATGTCTGTGCCGGACTCTGCTGCGAGCTTTACCTGTTTCATGAGCCAGTCATTGACCTTCATGCGCTCAAGATTGAACAGCTCTGCGCTGGCTTCGCGCGCGCGCACGGAGCGCGAGAGAAACTCAGGGTGTCTGTCTTTCCAAGCTCTGATCGTCGAAGCATCGGGCATTCCCTTCTTCTTTGCGATCTCACGTTCAGACAGACCTGAATCGATCATCTCAATGATCTTGTCGGCCGTTAGTTTGCTGTATTTCGTTGGGCGCCCCACCTTTTTGGGCGCCTTGGCAGATTTTGTGGCTGTCATGGTTTTCCTCAAAAAGCGTAGGGAACAAAAAAACCGCCCGAAGGCGGCTTATGCAATTTGGAGCGGGTAGCGAGACTCGAACTCGCATCATCAGCTTGGAAGGCTGAGGTAATGCCCTTATACGATACCTGCGAAAAACCCCGCCGGGACAGCGTCCTGACGGGGTTCTGAATATTGACTTACATTTTCTCCAGGCATGACTCGGGAGCCCCATCGGCTCCCTCCTCAGCATTACCTGGTGATCAAATTGTGTTAGGACAATACTAACACCAATTTTTTGTGTGTCAAGAATATTTTTGGATTTTAATCTGATGCAGAGAGTCGTTTGCTCGCGTGTTGCTCAAGCCTGTTGAAGAGCATGTACTTAGCGAGTTCCAACAGCTGATCGTAATCCTTTACTCCAATCTGAAGCTGCTTGCAGGCAATGCGCTTGAGCATGTTTGGGTAGCAGTAATGTGCCACCACAACCCACTTTGCGCAGTGGTAACGATGCGGGCTTTCCGGCAACGACTGCCATGCACGATTGACCTTAACTGCATCAATCGGATCGAGAGGTGGAATTACCTCCTTGGGCTCCTCGTACTTCATGTCTTGCGGGTCTTTTTTGCCGTATTTCTGCATCATGCGCCACAAGAAGCTTGACCCCGAGAGTTTTCGATCGGCAGCCCATCGCCCCCAGTTGTGGAGGCGTTCATTGAGAATATCTTCATCACTTTTCGAAAGCATCGGTGTCTCCTAGTACTGATGCACATCCCAGCCACCGCCGGATTTCTTTGCTCGTGGGAAAACAACTTTCACAGGGAATGGGTAGTGCGTGGCGGCACTTTTTGTTTTGACCTTCGCGTCATCGGCAAAGATTCTTGGCGATCCCTTGACCTCGTGGAGCTCCAGCGTTCCATCCGGCATAAGAACGAGAAAATCCGGCGTATACCAGCAGGCATCTTCTGCGATCTTTAGCTTCAACGATTCAAACCAGTAACTCATGACACGGCCAGCGTGTTTCTCATTCTCAAGCCAGGCGGCATAGGCTTTTTCGGTCTTATTCATCTGACCGGGCTTGAGCCTGCCCTTCGCGTATAGCCGGGCTTTGGCGATGGCAGCAGCGTAGCCTTCAGCGAACATTTGCTTCTGCCTCCTTCTTTCGGCGCTCCTCATCCAGACGTCGTTTTCGCTCGTTCATTCCAAAAACAAAAGCTTGTGTGAAGACGCTGACTTCCTCTCCCGAGCGCATCGTCTCGGTGTACTGCTTGCATCGTTCTCCGTTCAACCCGGCGCGGTATCCCTGACGCTTGACTTCTTCGAGCCTGTCGTGTCTGGTCATACATTCCCTCTCTGGTTTACTCTTTCTTCAAAGATGCGTTTGCGGATTGCTTCCGACCGCTCTTTTTCGAGTCTCTTGGCCTCTTCGCTCATGTGGTTCATGAACCATGCACGTCTGGCACTGTCAACAAACTTTTCTTCCGTTTGCCAACCTACGCGGTGCTGCTCGTCTGCGTGCATCAAGACTTTGCATTCGCAACCGCCGAAACGACCGGAAGCTTGCGCCTCATAAACACAAGTCGAAACCATCGACTCATACGAATGGATGAAGATTCGATCCACGATGATGTCGTGCCCATCGATACAAACGAGCATCCTCTGGTATTTAACGAGCCATGAATGATCCTGAACAACGACGTCATCAAGGCTGTCGTAAGTCTTTCTCTCCAAATCCTTCATTTCGTCTCCTCTAGTTCGTCCTCTCACTTTTGGATGGCCGCAGCAAGGCGCTGGATTCCCTGCCGATGAAGATCGTTGATCTTGTCGTTGATGAACGGAACAACGAACTTTTGTCGAAGGAAAACGAGCGCTTGCGAGGGCGTCATCGCTTCGGTCATGGTCTGAGTCTCTTCGGCTTCCATTGATTCCAATTCCGATGCCCTCTCCCGGAGCGCCTCAAGGGAATACTTCTTGGCTTCAGCTTCGAGCGTTCGCTGCTCCATCTCATCGGCAAAGAGCGGGTACTTTTCCTCGACCGTTTTGCGAAGCTTCTTGCGGCGCATCGCCAACAGCGATTCAGGCGAAACCTTGCGTCGCTTCATGGCACCCGGGCGCCAGCCTAGGCAGTACCCATGTGTCGCAAGCTTGGATTCGGCATAGACTCGCTTCAACATGTTGATACCTTTTGAGTCTTGTGCGTCGCAAGAGCAAAGCACCTCCGGCAGACCTTCAGGCAGAGCCTCGTGCATTGCGTCAGCCCTCTGATTCCACCAGCAAATGACGTAAAACCCAGAGTTCATACCGATACGTCACCTTCCAAAAATCCGCCGAATTAGATTTGCTTGCGTTTGCCCCTTGGTAAGGTCATCAACAGAGTTTTCGAGGAAACCGCGGTCAAAAAGAACAACATGCCCGCAATGTCCGCATCTGAGCTCGATTCGGTCGGTTCTCTTGTCTGAAACACCCATTTGCCATTCGTTTGCGTCGCAGATCGAGCAGCCAAAACCGCCAGTTCGACGGTTAAGAAATGCGGTCACTTTTTCAGGAGTCAATTCACTCATTTCTCTTTCTTCTCCTCTGCATCAACCTCAACCTTGAGTACGTTCAGATGGCACTCTGGACACACGATCTCAACGTGTCCTTTGAAGTGCATGACTATGACGAATTCCTTTTCTGTCGAATTTCCCATATCGCCTCCCTTCAGAACTCCGTGAGAAGGTTGCGCGTGCGCCAACACATCAACCAACTCACGGAGTCCGAATCCTTTGATCTAAATCCGTGAAATGATTGTGGATGTTCTCCCCAGAACATCCTTTCAATCACTTCACGGAGATATTGCTCATGTGTGTCCTGCATAAATGGCTCGAACTCCTCGAATATTGCGTCGTGACTAAAGAGGCCTTTCGTGTCACTCTGAACGGAGAGACATCAATCGTTCTACCCCACGCCATAGCACCGCAGTCCGGAGGAACTTTCGAGTTCTCTTACACCCGAATAAAGCCCGATAACACGCCAGAAAAATTCCACGAAACCAAATCAATCGACATCTCTGATATCGACGAGCTAGTGCCGACTGGACTCGTTCTCCGGAACGGGAAACTGGTAGTGCGAGACTCTGAAAAATAGCCAGCAAATATCTACGCTGTTCCCAAGCATGTACGCCGCAGTTGCAAAGCTCCGGATGAAAGACCTCCTTGCAGCCGCGGCAAAAGATGTCGTGGCTGGAGAACCATCCAAGAGCGAATCGAAACTTCGCCCACTCAAACTCTGAGGCGGCTATCAGAAAGTGGGTTTTCATGCCACCTCCTTTCTCTTTTGACGGCGCTCGCGGCGGCGATCAATTGGGTAGTAATCGGCAATCTCTTGGCTTTCCTTTTTCGCTTTCCGTCTGGAATATCCATCCTCAATCACGTATGCCCAGCCAGCCACGCTTTTGGCAGGAATCCACATTTCGCCCCATTCACCAAAGTCATCCCACAGAAACGCACCTCTGTGATTGACGACGAGGTATCCCTTACGCTGTTTCATTTCGCCACGTCGATTGAAACAGATAAAAATCACTCGTCCGTTGTGCGCTTTTCTGATAGACGTGCGGGTTCGCACCCGAGAAAAACGGAACTCAAACGGCGCGTACTCTTCAGACCGGTACGGGAACTTTCTTCTAGCTATCTTCATGCCGCCTCCTGCACCGGTTGAATGTGCGCGGGCATCTTTCGCCCGGAGAGATATGCGAACGCTTCCGAAATGTGCTTCATGCCTCGTTCGTAGTGCGATTCATAGCCTCGGTAGCCAGTAGGCTTCGCGCATTGGACGATGAAGCTCTCGAACTCCATGCTGATGCGGTAGTAGAAAGCCGCCGGCATCTCGGTCTCGATGCACTTTTGGCCATTTCTCCAGCACTCGCGCTGTTGCATCTGCAGATCGTCCAAATCCATGCCAACGGCTTTTCCGCACTCCTGCACTTTGACAATCGCCCCCTCGCACTCCTTGAAGCCAAGGTGTTTGATCTTGTCCAGCTCGTGCAGGGCATGCACCATGTCGATTGCCTTCTGACGCCGCAGAAGGTTTGAAATCTTCGGCCACGTGTTGGCGTCTTCGGCTGCGTAGTGGTAGCCGCACAAGCCTCGTCCGTTGGCGGGGTCTGTCATGAACACGGCGTAGCAGTAGCAGCCCTCGGCAAAGCAACGCTGGCGAACGTATCGGCCATGAGGTTGCACTGACTGCTCATGTTCTTTGTCGGTGAACTTATCGCTTGCGGCCATTTTCGTAATTTCCTTCGTAAATCTTCAGGAAGTTGGTGGAGTTGTGAATCCAATCGAACGTAGCTTTGAAGTCGGCAGCACGCCCCATGAGGAAGTTGCTTCGTCCGATCTTGTCGTAGAAGGCAGCAAAGCCTTCAAGCACTTCCTTGGGGTCTGAGCTTTCAACAATGCGGGATATGTCCGCCCACCGCTGACGGAGGTTCCCTTTTCGTTGGGCATTGAGCTGTCTGCACACGCCGAGGGTTGAGCCAAGCTTGGCGTTGTACGTCTCGACGATCTTTTGCATTGGAATTCCGGGCGCACGCTTCGGCGCGTCGGATTCGCCGTCGAGCGCAAGCGCAGGCGAATCGGACGAGAATCTTTCGTCAGAAAGATTCTTATTAATATCCTGTTCCTGTTCCTGTTCCTGTTCCTGGCTTCGGAGGGGCTCAGAAGGGGCTTCCAAGGGGCTAGCAGATTTTTCCTCAATTCCCTCATCAAAACCGAGTGAAAAATCTTTGTTGTATCGCTCTATAAACCGCGCCCGCATTGGGTTTGGCATGTTTTCAACAGTCTTGCGAAGCCCCTTCGAACGGTTGTCGCTGGGCTTCAATTTTGGCGCGATTTGCCAACGAGCCATCTCTATTACAAAGACGTACTCGCTCTCAAAGTCGTAGTAACAGAAACCGAGCGCTTGGAGGGCCAAAAGTGCCCGTTTTACCCCTTCCAAGTCCCTTTGATGCCCCTCCAAAGGGGGTTCGTACCCCTTCGAAGCCCCTTGGACGCCCCTTGCAAGGGGGTCGGAAGCCCCTTCGAAGCCCCTTTGAAGGCCCTTATAAGCCCCTTCGGAGGGGCTTGGAAGCCCCTTGGAAGGGCCTTCGGAGGCCCTTATAAGCCCCTTCGGAGCCCCTTCATAGTCCCTTTCTAGACCCTTCAGAGGGGCTTCCAGAGGCTCACAAGGCGCTCCGACATCGTTGAGAATGGTCGCCACCGGGCAATAAAAAACGCCCGTCATGTCCGCCATGGGAGCGGTGAGAAGATACATGGCGATGCGCTGCGCGTCAGGCAGCTTTCTAAGTTTACGCCCTGTCTCGCCTATCCAGAAGCGAGGACTGACAATTCCATAGTCACGCATAAAAATCCTATGCCGTTTTTAGTGCCGTTTGGCCAACCACTTACTAAACCCGTTTGGGTAAGCCTTCCCATGCCTTCAGCTTCGGGTAGCGCAACATCAAGTAAGGGACGCGTGCCAGAGGAACGCCGAACTTCTTCCATTTCGCCATTGCTGGAGCGCTGACGCCGAAGTGCCGCGCCATCGCAGCCAGCGACGGGAAGCTTTGAGATAGCTCCACAAAAGCTTTCTTGCGATAGTCGTTCACTGGAAAAATCTCCTAGGTAAATAATTTTCACATAAAAACTGACGTAGGTTAATATACACGACAACCCAACAAAAATCACGCGGGGCTAACCTCGGTTAATAATTGACAGCGAGGAAGTCACCATGACTACGTGGAATGATCGTTTAAAGATCGCAATGAAAAAGAGAGGGCTGATAGCAGCTGACATCACAAGAAAAGTCGGATTAAGCGGAGCAGCCGTCAAAAAATGGATAGATGGAGTAACACTCCAACCCAAATACGATGATGTGATTCGTGTTGCGGGTTACCTACAGGTTCGTCCCGAGTGGCTCATGCAGGGGCAGGGCGAAATGGAGCTTACAAGCTCGAGCTGTGTCGAACTTGAACTCTTAGATATGAAAGCTTCTTGCGGGCCCGGAAATCTCAATTTTGAGGACTATCCCGCCATAAAAAAAATTCTGGTTACATCAGAATGGTTCCGCCGCAACTTTGCCTTCTACAACTCAAAAACAATCAAAATGGTTATGGCCGACGGAGATTCAATGTCGCCAGAAATTGAGGATGGTGATGTGGTCTTTGTTGACATCTCCGACAATATCAACTTTAGAGACGGCATATACCTGCTGCTTGTTGATGGCGAGGTTTTTATCAAAAGAATCCAACGCATGGTTGGCAGAAAAATTGCTCTTGTTAGCACCAATAAAGCGTACCGCGACATCGAACTCAGTACAGACGGGCAGATCGAGATCAGGGTTCTTGGCCGTGTTGTTAAGAACATGAAATTGCAAGACCTCTAGTCGCCTACAACACTAATTTTCGTTAACACAAAGCCGCCCAACCAGCGGCTTTTTTTGTCGTCTGCAAATTTACCCAAGTAGCTTTTTCTGTTACCTGTGTTGACTTTTATGTTTACCTAGGTTAAAGTGAGGCTCACGAAACCTAAGTGATGTCTTTTGACTCCTTAAGTTAACAAAAAAAGGAACCCCACAAATGACAGCCAAAACCCTCAACCCCAAGACCCTCACCGAAGAACAACGCGACGCCTTTATCGAAGGCTGGAAAAACGCTGGCGGCTTAACAGACGACCTCGAGACGCCCAACCCCTGGTGCTGCCCCTGGTACTGGACCGACGAAATCGAAGTCGAAGGCGAAACGCCTGAAGAGTGGGGTGCCGACTGGTGGCGTCAGAACAAGGCTGAGATCGAAGCCTTGATCGCTGAGGAAAAGGCCGATGCCGATTAAGGAAAGGGAAATGATCGAAATGTCCAAGAACACAGTGACGTTAACCGATCGCGAAGCCGCGAAGTTTGCAAGCAAGTTCTTGAACGACTCTGTCTGGAAGTTCATCAGAAAGTCCAAGGAACTCGCCCAGGAGCTACCGGAAGAAGTCGAAAGCGGCGACGTCACTTCGATTGGCGAACTCAAGTTCTACGAAACGCTTGACTACATCCAGATGGCCATGAACGAGCTTAGGGCAGATGTCCGAAATGCATACACAGCCATGGGCGAACCACGCAACACGAAAAAAAAGTTCTTTGACGACGAGGAATGTCATGCGAGTTGATCTCAACCTAACCACCCGCGACGTAGCCGCTCTTCTGGCCAAGCGCTGCGTGGCGATTGTCGAAGCCAAGTCCCTCGGCCCGCAGAAGTGCCAGCGACTCATCGAAGACGTGCAGCAGTTTTCCGCTGCTTTGGTGAGCCTCCTCAACAAAGAGATCGAAAACGTCCAACCGCAGGAGTCCAAGAAATGCTGAATCGCTTCTGGAACTGGCTCAACGAAGACATCGAAGGCGACTCCCGCCTGGGTCTCATTGTGGCGACGCTGACGATCGTCGGCTGCGGGCTGTTTCTGGCCTTTCTGACGGAGCTGCCGCCACTGCCCTGACATCAAAAGAAGGCAATGCCTTCTGCCTACTGCCCGGAATCTTCCACCTACGCCACTGAATCGTTAGGGGTCTCCGCCCGGGCAGTAGACAAAAGGCTTTGAAAAGAGTCCTTCTGACTGACGCCGTCAATTTCCTTCATTTGTCGAACACGTGCGATGTGCCGCCTTAGGCAACAAGCGGCGTCAGTCACAAGGGCTCAACCCGAATCCTTCTTTCTGCTGCCGGATGTTTTTCTCCGTTTCCTTTGACACGTCTGAGTTGCACTCACTGGGCTCCGGCAGCAGAGAAAAGGGTTTGCTCCCGCAAGGGATTTAGCCCTTCTTAGTTCTTCCCTATCGCCTCCGAGGGGTACATCGGAAGGCCAGACCGGACCATGAGGAATGGGACGGACTCGCAGCGGGGCGCCGAGCCCAGAAGCGTGAAACAGAGTCCATTTGACTGCGACGCTGCGACGACTGTCGAAAAGGCCAATTTGAGGCTATGAGCAAAAAAGTGTGCATGAAATGCGGTTTTCTGCAAATTTTTTACGGAAATCGGCATTTGACGCACAAAAACTTGCTCGTAGCTTCACGTGGGTCTTTTCGGTGAGTTGACAATTTCCGACGACGTCAGTCATACTGCGTCGACAACATCTCAAATTGACACATGGGACTCTTTGATACAACTTCCTATACCCTGCTCAGCACGCCGGAGTTTGACAAATGGTTTTCTAAGTTGTCTGATCCAACGGCAAAGCGAGCCATCAGCGTTAGGTTGGCTCGCGTCTCAATGGGAAACTTTGGGGATGCGAAACGCATTGAAAACATTTCCGAGCTTCGCATTGATGTAGGACAAGGCTACAGGGTCTATTACACTATCAGAAGAAAGGTTGTCGTTCTGCTTCTGCTCGGAGGCGACAAAAGAACTCAAAAGGCTGACATCATCAAAGCAAAAGCCTTGGCTAATCAGCCTTTTAGTGGAGAATGATCATGATGAAGGTTCGACGATTTAATCCCGTTGATTACATGACATCTGACGAGGAAATCATCGACTTCTTGGTTGAATCGTACAAAGATGATCCTACCGGAGAGACGTATCAGGGTGCCCTGAAGTTCGTCACGAGTTCTTGTGGCCTAACGAAAGCATTCGCTCTTAACTTCCGAATGATCAGGATCATTTCAGATGAGTCTAGAAGCTCATCCACACCACCGGTTGAGAAACCGACTTCGATGAAGCTTCAGCACGCATACTAACCAAACGCCCGCAGATCTAGCGGGCGTTTCCGTATCTACAGCCTCTGAGAAATCAGGGGCTTTTTTGTGGTCATGAACTTCTTTGAATACACACAAGGGTTTCACCCTCACGCCGGCGAAGACGATGATCTTTTCCCAGAGCGATCAGATCCTTTTTGGGACGCCAAAAGAAAGCTAAATCAGATGTTAGACGACGGCGTCTTTGACGATGTAGACGCCGACACAGCATCCGAAATTGTTGAAAAGGTTGCTACCGAAGAGTTCGACCTCGACTGGGACGGCTCGGTAAAGCTCTGGGAATGGTTCGAGGACACATACGACTTGGATTAGGGATCGTGGAGATTCACATGAAGATTGAACACGATGGGACTGACCTGGCGGCTGCGAGATGGAACCGCGGCCAGGATGAGATTGAATCGCTCCGCCGCTTCAACAAGATCAAGCTCTACGCCCTGGTTGGCGTAGGTTTCGGCTTCGGATTTTCACTCATCGGATGGGCCATTCGAGAGATCATGGCCTTGTAGCAAACCTAACGATCAAACACACAGAGCCTCCTTCGGGAGGCTTTTTTATTTTGGAGACTCCTATGACAGGAAAAGAACTTTTGCCTGCGCCGGCAAACTTCCAAGAAGCAATGGACATTGCTGAAATCATGTCCCGTTCGCAACTGATCCCCAAGAACTTCCAGGGGCGACCGAATGACGTGGTCGTGGCCATGATGTGGAGCCACACCCTGGGAATTCCGACCGTGCAGGGGCTCCAGTACATCGCTGTCATAAACGGCAAGCCGAGCATGTACGGCGATGGTCTTCTGGCCGTAGCGATGGCAAGCGGACAGATGGCAGACTTCAAAGAAACCTTCGTCGGCGGAGACTCTGACGATGGCCTCACGGCCATCTGCACAGTAAAGCGCAAGGGACTCGAGTCGCCGATCATCGGTCAGTTCAGCGTGGCCGACGCGAAGCGAGCCGGTTTGTGGGGAAAAATAGGGCCCTGGAAGCAGTACCCGAAGCGCATGCTCAAGATGCGCGCTCGTGCCTTTGCACTACGCGATGCCTTCCCAGACATTCTCTCGGGCATGGGGTCCGGCGAAGAGCAGGAAGACATCATCAACGGCACTCACACCGAAGTTTCCGATCAACCTCCTGCCGAGGAAAAGCCCGCTCGCAAGATGCCGCGCCGCAAAAAGGCGGCCGCCGCTGATGTGGGCATAGTCGGCGATGCCGAAATTCCTCAGAGTGAATCGGCGATGCCACAAGATGAGCCCACCGCTGTGGAAGAGGTTCCGCAGGAAGAACCAGCACAGGAAGCCCAGGACGACGCACATGAGTTTGATGAGGTGCGTGAACGTCTTCACCAGGCTCGCACCAGACAAGACCTGATGCAGATCTGGGTCTCGATGGATAACGAGATGAAGTCGAATCAATCCCTCCGAGACGCCTTTCAACAGCGCCAAGCAGACATCAGTCTAGCCGCCGCTGAGGGAGCCGGCTCATGAGCTCCATCATCATCTCAGGACAAGTTGTTCGGCCTGAGTTCGATGATGTGAAGCACCTCTACACCGTGGGCGGGGTTCGGGTGCCGAGTGTGTCCCGCATCCTCCGCCCACTCACGACCGCAGTCTATGGCGAGATCGATCGAGAAACTCTGCGCAGGGCTGCGGACTTCGGTACCGCAGTCCACGCCTGCACCGAACTGCTTGATCTGGACGAACTCGATGAAGACTCAGTTATCCCGGAGTGGACTCCTTACCTGGATGCCTACAAGCGATGGAAAGCGGCGACCCGCCCGGAAATCTTTCACATTGAGGATCGTCTTGGTTGCTCCAAGTACGCAGGGACGCTGGACCGCATCTGCCGCATCAATGGTGAGCTGTGGGTCATCGACATCAAGACCACCTCAAGCATCCATCCGCACGTCGGCGTGCAGCTTGCCGCATACGTCGCCTTGGCCGAAGGCTACTACGGAGGAACCTACCGCCGTGCTGCCCTGCAGCTTCGCGGCGACGGCTCCTTCAAAGTCACCGAATTCTCGTCTTGGAATGACGAAACCTGTTTCAACGCCCTTCTGGGCATCTATCACTGGCAAACGCAATGACAACCACCAACGTAACCATCCAAGTCCCCGAGCAGAATCAGCTTCTGAGCGAGGCCGCGGCGGCGCAGAACACCGCCTCTTTGATCATCATTCAGAACGAGTCTGATCTGCAGTTCGCCACCGAGCAGATGAACGGCATGAGCAAGCGCGTCAAGGAACTTGACACGCTTCGCAAGAGCATCACGGCTCCGCTCGATCAGGCGAAGAAGAACGTGATGGCGCTTTTCAAGCCTGTCACCGAGAGCTACCAGACAGCCATTGGACAGATCAAAAAGGAAATCGGCGGATACATCGAGCAAAAAGAGCGTGAAGCCGAAGAAGCACGCCGTAAGGCAGAGCTGGAAGCCGAAGCAGAGCGCAAGGCTCTCGAAGCCAAGGCAAAGGAAGCCGAAACGCCTGAGCAGGCAGAAGCCCTGCAGCAAGCTGCCGCAACCGTGACAGCTACGCCGGTCGCAAAGATTGAGAAGACCAAGGGCATGAGCACCACCAAGGTCTGGAAGGCAGAAGTCAAAGACGCTCCCGCTTTCCTGGTCTATGTAGCCACGCACCCCGAGCTTCTGAACTGCATCGAAATCAACGTTCACGCCATCGAGCGCTTCGTCACCGCCACAGGAGGCACGGTCGATCTGCCGGGCATTGAACTCTCGCAAGAAATCCGCGTCACCAGCAGAGGCTAAGGAGGCCACACATGAGTCAACTTTCACTCATCCGTCAGGGCGGACTTGCCGCAGACATCGAAGAAGCCCTGAGCGAATGCGTCAGACAGGTCTGCTACCTCGGAAAGGGCGGTTCAGTCACGATCAAGATTTCCGTGAAACCCGCCACCAAGAACAGCAATTCGAACGTGATTATCGGCGATGAAATCACGCTCAAGACCCCGAAGCCGCAGACAGCTGAAACGATCTTGTTCTCTACCGATGACGGCACGCTGTGCGACTCCGATCCGCGTCAGCGCAAGCTTGACTTCGGCAAGGTTGAGGTGGTCGACGACGCCTCCAGAGAAACCGAACGATTCCAAAAAGTGAACTAAGGAGTTACCGATGGAAGACATCACAAACATCGAGGCTGAAAAGCCGTTTACTTTCGAAGTTGAGGGCGCCCCTCACATAGCCGTTCCTGAAAACTACAGCGTTCAGCTTGCTGAAGAAGTCCTTCCGAAACCGGTTCGTGATCGCCGTCGAGTTTCGGTTGTGGATGTGGACAGTTTCCAAAACTACCTTTCGATCCACAAAACGGAGCGAGCTGCCGTCCATGTGAACGCCGTTTGGCCGAACGAAAACAACTCTCGTCCTTTGGCTGTCGGCTTCTGCGACGATGGCAATGCCCAAACCACAAGCTGGCGTGACCACGAGGTTGAGCTGTGCCCGATCATCTCGAAAGACTTTGAGGACTGGCGCGGCATTGACGGACAGGAAATCGGGCAGCTTGATCTGGTTCGATTCCTGGACCGACACCTCTTCAACATCTTCCAGCCGGAAGATCAGACGAACTCGCCTTCGGCTGCCGAGGTGATGACTTTCGTTTCCAACCTATCGGACGTTCGCAAGGTTGAATTCAAGAAGTCAGTCAACCTTGACAATGGCCGCGTGCAGTTGACCTACAACGAACTGGATGCTGATGGTGCCCTATCTGAGATCCAAATCCCGAAAGATTTTTGGATTCAACTCCAGCCAATCGTGGGGCATAACTCTGTGTACAAAATCAAGGTTGCTCTGCGCTACCGCATCAAAGACGGCACACGTCTGTCGTTCACGCTTGAAATGCGAGACCTTCAGCCTCTGCTTGAAGCTATCCGCGAAGAGATCATTGCCGACCTAAAGCAGAAAATCGCTCCAGTCCCTGTTTTCCTAACCCGTTAAACCTCCCCAAACAGGCCGCCCTTGCGCGGCCTTCTTTTTTTGCAGCTCCAATGAAAAAGACACTAATCGCACTGGCGGTACTCGCGGCCTTTGTCGCACAAACGGCAGACGCTCGTGGAGGCCGCGGTTTCAGCATCGGGCGATCTTTCTCGCGTCCGGCTTCGGCAAAGATCAGCAAGTCGCCGCAGATAAAGCGAGCAGCTCCGACCAAGCCAGCAACGCCTCCAAAAAATGAGGTCGTCAAACCGACTGCAACTCCTCCTACTCAAACCACATCTCGCCCCAGTCGAAACGATGACGATGACTCTTCCGGCGGAGGTTTCTGGTCCAGCTTCTTCGGAGGAGCTGTAGGTGCCGCCGCCGGGAGCGCAGCCTATGACGCCGTGACTTCTGATGAAGTCAAATCTGAATCGCCAAAGGAGGAAGCGCAGCCATGAGAGATCTTCTTTTGCTCCTCGGAGCCCTTGGCTTCTCTGCTTTCATCATCATGCTCATGATGGGAATCGCGGGCGCAGGCATCCAGTTCTGGGTCGAACTTTTCTTTTAGGACAAAAAATGGCTTACAAACTTGACGGATCGAGCCCTGTTATGGTGCCGATCAAACTTGAGACGCTTCAGTCAATCGTGCAACTTCTTTTCGTTGATCTGACCGAAGGCGAGTTCGAGACGGACTATGAGCAAAACAAGGTTCAAGGCTTGCTGGATGAATGCAACGAAGCCGTTGAGAAAACTCAATTTGCTATTCGACAACGCAAGGCACATCTGGTTGGCATTGATCCTCGTCTAAAAGCGATAGCAGATCACTATGGTTTTGATGCTCAGACAGAAAAAGCCATTGAAGAAATGGCCGAGCTAATAGTTGCCATCAAAAACCTCAAAAAGAACGATGGCAACGAAGCTGACTACTTCCTGAACTACATTGAGGAATTGGCTGACGTGAAGATCATGATCGACCAGCTGATCTACTTGAATGACAAGGATGTACCTGACGATTGTGACTTGCTGACAGCCCCCGAAATCGAATTCAAGATCAAACGCACGCTCCAGCGTATTGAGTTTGAAGAGGATAACGCATGACCAAATACCTACTCAAAGACGCTGATCTTCAGCATCATCTTGACGCCATCAGCGGCGGAGAGTTCTCCGAAGCTCTCAAATCGGGCAATGTCGAGTTCGACGAAGACGGCTTCGCTACGGTCCGCTTCGGCTCTTCAAAGCATGAAAACAACAAAACTCTCGTCACGGAAAAGTTCTCTGTGTTTCTCCACAAGGACGAAGTCAGTTTCCAATACGACCCAGACGCATGGAACTCCTTTCCGGAAGTGACGCCGCCCGAAGATGTTCGGATGCGTGTAGAGAAAAAAGGAAAAAATGGCAGAACTATAAGAGATTGCGCCGTATACAAAAATGGTCATTGGATTTATGACTGTGCGTATCCGGAAAAGGTGATAAACCCTTGTTGGTGGATGATCGATGTCGATCGGTTCCGCCCGTGGGAGTGAGCTATGGCCAAGTACAGACTCAAAGACCAAGAGCTTCAGAAGAAGCTCGACGAGATCACCGACGGCGATTTCTCGGAATGTCTCGAAAAAGGAGCCGTGGACCAATTTTGTAGAGTAGGTTCCATCGGGGTAACGTGCGGACGCTTTGGTTGCAATGGTCACCCTCGCCTAAAGATTGATTTCTACCTGCACGAATACGAAGAACTCAAAGAGTACAACCCAAACGATTGGAATTCATATCCAGACGTGACGCCACCGGAAGGCGTGCTGATGCGCGTTGAGACGACAACTGGCAGCAAGTTCTGTGGGTACTACCATACATTCGCAGAAGGTGGATACTGGTGCTACCAAGACGGAACGGTTTGCTCTGAAGCAACTTCGAAATCCGTCGAGCGCTACCGCCCGTGGGAGTGAGCCATGCTGTGGGGGATATCACCAAACGCTCCCGCAAGGGAGCAGATCAAATCCGAGTTTGAGGGAATCATCCGAGGCTTGAATTGCGTCGGAGAGATTGACTACCTGACCTACTCAAAACTGTTCGACGAGATCATGCCCCTGTTCGATCAGATATACGAACAGGGCAAAAAAGATGCCCTCAAAGACGCCTTCGGGTGGCACAAGTTCCCGGACGAAATGCCACCGAGAAATGACGCCATATATCTCGTCACACTGATACGCACCAACAATCAGATCATGGAATTGCAGACTGAGGTTCGAATTCGGACCTGGAGAGATAAATCTTGGATAGTTTCGACTGACACAGAAGTGGTGGCTTGGGCGGAAATCCCAAAGCCTGAGCTAATCGAAGCTCCCCTTCCGAACATTCGTTGATATGGATGTAGCCATGAAACTTTCTGAAATTCTCCAACGCCTCGAAGAACTCAAACAAGAAAACGGAGATATTGAACTTCAGCACATCAATGATGTGATTAAAACAATACCGGCTGACTGGTTTGTAACTTTTCCACCAAAAAAACCCGGCAAGTACCTTGTAACAATGAGGGTAATTGGCGACTCCAGAAATCACCCGTTTGTTTGGATAACGGACTTTGACGGCCAAGAATTCAAAAATCCCTGCATACCCACAGCTACGGTAGAGATACTTGCCTGGGCAGAGCTCCCAGAGCCGTACATACCCGACTAACCTCTTCGGCCGCCCGCCGGTTCCTCCCGCAGGCTTTTCCAGCCGGTGCGCGGCCACCGAAGCTTTTCACCTTGACGTGCCGCACCCTGACTTCGGGGACGGCGTTTTGTCGTGTTGCGCCAGCGGCGCGGCAAGATGCAAATCTTTGGCTTTTGCAGGAGGGAAAAATGCCTTTTGGTTTTTGCCGCGACTGCACTTATTGCAGAAGCACGTATTTCTTGACGTTCAGCGAATGGATGGACGTGCAAATTAACAAAACCTACTTTTCTGACGATGAGCACATCGTGAAAGAGGAAATGCCAGAAACGGCCTTCTTGAATGAACACTGGAAGTGCTGCAGACACGCACCTACAAATCACCGCTGTCTGAAACGTTGCACTGAAGGCGAGCCCCTTATGGATGCCATGTTCCCGAAGCTCGACGCAAACGACGTGTGGGATAGAACTTGCGGCTGCGGCGAATTCAAGCGCGCTAAATAACAAGAAACCACTTCGGCCGCCGTCCGCGATGTGTGCAAAGCGTCGAGAGACTGCAACTGCGTAGGGTACTGCGCGGGCGGTGGCCTCAACACTATGTTATGAAAAACATCCCTGGTTTATCCGACCTTACGAAGCTCATATTGAAAGTTCTTCCGCCAGACACAGCTCAGACAATGGCCGAGCTTCTCGAAGATCACCCAGAAATCTTCGTTGCAGGATGTCAGGTTAAACATCGTGCTTTGGAACGTGTTTTGGGCGGTTATGTTCCGGCAGATGATGCCGGATTCTACGATTGGTTCGAGATAGCAATAGCCTGGTATTTCACCCAGAACGTGGCGACATTCGATAGTGACTTCGCTACAGAACTCTGCAAAACATCTTTCACAAACGGCTTCCCAGTTCGTGAGCTTGAGCGTCTGCTTGGGAACCCCGTTTACATACCACTGGACACGCCAAAAGACAGCGTTCTTGGATATGTATTGTGTGTAGACATGGCAGGATGGAACGACACATCGAAAAAGACAAGCGGCGTATGTGCTCGTCTTGATTTCATGCCGGTTCATTCATTTGATTTCTTGAAAGCCTTTGGAATCATTCTAGAAGTGAAAAGCTTCGGCTTGATCTGTCAAGACGGCGGCGAAACTGAGCCATATGCGCTCAAAGAGACAATCAAATATTTCAAAGATCAAGTGCTTGACGATGGCCGGGTTGCTGAGGAAATCATCAACAAGATCGTCTACATGCTTTCAGATGAGCCGGAGGCCATAGAGTGGCGTCACGAAGTTTTGGACTTCGTGCCTCAAATCAGGCGGCACAAGCGCCGTGCCTCAACGATTTACGCTCCAAGGCATCCACGAGTCAAACGATTCGGTGAAGAGTTCGGCACAGAGATACGACAGGCTTCGGCCGCCATGGGCACAGATAGATCCGTCAGACCGCACATCCGGTCTGCCCACTGGCATACGTATCTGGTCGGTGAAGGTCGAAGCAAGAGAGTCATTCGATGGCTCAAACCGATCTTTGTTCATTCGCGTCAAGCCGAGCTTGCCGCAACCACCATTCAACGCCCCTGAGAAATCGGGGCCTTTTTTATGGCTTACGTAGAACATCAAATGACAGAACCCCCTGAGTCGAAATGCGATCGAGTTAACGCATTGAAACTCGGGGTTGCTATGTACCTCTCGGAAAAAGGTTATTTCCCGTTTTTTGAGGTCCAGCTAGATACAAATCGGCACCTGCGGGCTGACATCTACGCGATAAACAACAAGTTCGAATCGATCATTGTTGAGGTGAAATCTTCAATTGATGATTTTGTGTATGACAGCAAGTGGCAAGCATATTTGCCCTACTGCTCAAAGTTCTTCTTTGCTGCGGACGAAGAAACCATTGCCTACATAAATGGCTCTTATGATCTCCCCGAAATGGGCTTTTTGACACTCAGATCGTGGAACGACATCTCGCCTTACCACGTAGTCGAACTCAAGCCCGCTGAGAAGCACACCTTCGGCGTTTTTGCCGATCCTAAATTCCTGCTTCGCCTTGTGAAATCAAACTGTTTGTTCCTAAAAGGCTTCTACAAAGGAATTCGTAAAGTCGACAAGACACTTGTTTCTGACAAGTACGACCAGACAAAACACCTTTCCAAAACCATCCTGCTTGATACCGATGACGAATGAGCCTAGTTTCACCCCCCCCCGTTCTTGACCCATGTTGTGGCAGCCGCAAGTTCTACTTCGACAAGTCTGCGCCCTACGTTCTCTACGGTGACGTTCGGGACGAAAGTTACGTCCAGTGCGACGGGCGCATCCTCGAAGTCCATCCTGACGTGCAGATGGACGTGACCGACCTTCCTTTTAAAGACGAAAGCTTCGCGCTTGTTGTTTTCGACCCACCTCACCTGAAATACGCGGGTGAACGCTCATATATGCGCCAAAGCTACGGGGTTCTCCCTGAAGGCGACCCGCTGGCTTTCCTGCAACGCGGTTTCAAAGAATGTTGGCGCGTTCTGAGACCGGAAGGCACGCTGATCTTCAAGTGGAATGACAATCAGGTGCCGCTTCATACTGTCTTATCCGTCTTCGGGCAGCGCCCACTCTTTGGCAACCGCAAGCCTGGCGGAAAGAAGGGCGAGACCTTCTGGATGGTCTTCTTCAAAACCAAAAAGGATTTAGGTAACAGAAATGAGTTGGATTGACATTTTCCAATCGCTAGGAATTTTCTTCCTTGCACTCGCCTGCGTCTACAACACGAAACATATCAATTTGCTTCGTGACTTTCTCTTCGACCAGATAAACGGTCTGTATAGGAGATTCGGTAGATAAGCGGGTCTTCCTTTCTGGCCAAATGAATCTGAACTTCAAAATCTTTTTCTGGAGCTGGAGTAACACAAACGCGCATCTCTACCACGTCACGATTCACGGGAACAGAAACGGAATAAGAAAGCTCGTCGAGCTCTTCGCCTCGAGATAAAGGGTACTTCTTGACCCCCTCTTGATAAGTTGTCACAGAAGAGACCTTGTGCCCGGGCACCTTGATTGATTTAGTTTGAACAAAGTACTGTCCAGGGAAGATTCGAAGCGTACCGAAAAGCTTGTCGCCGTAGCGAACCCAAGATGATTCGCCAACGCACGGTCGAGCGCGTTCTGCCATCAAATGTCCTAGCTTGAACGAGAGGTAAGAAAAGAAGGCCGCCATACAGCTTGCGATAGTTCCGAGAAAGATCAGAAAAAAATCCACCCTTTGCCTCCTTGGTTGAGCTAATGATTGTCTGGACAACCATCATTTTCCCACCAAGGGGGCAAATCTACTTTGACTTTTCCTCTGGCTTGCCGCACAATGCTCAGGTCACGCGAGTAAAAAGCGTGATCGGGAATACCACCCCGAACGATAACCAAGGCGTACACACCGCCTTAGACCTGCTTTGGCGGTTTTGTTTTGTGTGCGGCATCACTTTTATGAGTGAGGCTGGCGGGCATCCGAAAGGATGGCCGTTTCCCTTGGTAGCGGTAGTGGTATCCCGCCGGACCTCGCTCACCCCAATACCACTGGACGCGAGGCTGTTAATCCTTACCAAGGAGCCTGCCATGAATGCAGTCCAACACACCCCTATCGTCACGGTCGTTGACGGCTCTGTCACCACGCTTTCAACAGACGTTGCAATGTTCTTCGGAAAAGAACACAAGAACGTCCTTCAAGCCATTGAAAAAATCACGCGAACCCTTGATTCTTCCCGTCTGCTGAATTTTCAGCAGACAGAGATAACGCGCGCGAGTCCATTACAAAAAGGAGCGGTAATCAAGTCCAAAGCCTACCGCCTCACCCGTGACGGTTTTACCTTCCTCGCAATGGGTTTCACGGGCGCACGCGCTCAGGAATTCAAGTGGGCGTACATCGACGCTTTCAACAAAATGGAGTCGGCGTTGAGGCAATGCCCCGCGCAGGCGCAGCTGCCGGCACCGACTCTCACAGAGCAGCAGTCCTATCAAATCCTGAGCGAGGTTGCTAAACGGTGCAAGCGCAACGGCGTTCACTACCAGACCTTGTATCGCTCTCTCAAGAAGCGCTATCAGGTCACCAAATACACTCACATCCTCCAGCGCGACTTCGAAGACGCCCTTAAGTTCATTCGGACGGTTGATCTCCGAACGCCGGTGGTTCCTGAGCACCAATCGGAAGAGCCTCCGGCGCAGGACCAAAAGATCATCGCATCGCCCGAGTTCTGCGAGGCCCTGCGCCGTTTCGTCTACGAGCAGCGGTACCTCTTCCCTGAATGTTTCGAGAAGTTCTACCGCTTCCTGCAACTGGTGAACTCACCTCTTGCCGGTCGCTTCTACGAATCGTACACATCCATCAATCTCGCCTCGCTTGAACGCTCATTGGCAAGCGTTGGATACCCCGTTGACGAACTCGTCAATTACAAGCGCACGCCGAAACCGATTGCCGTGATCTCTCGCTAAACCTTTCCTAACCAACACAGCCGCCTCAAAAGGGCGGCTTTTTGCTATGCATGCAATCATCATCAAAGACGGGGTTGCCGTCGTTGACACCATCACCATCGCCGAAGGCGTGCAAGTTCAGCACAAGAACATTCTTGAGCTGATCCGCAAATATCTCCCTGATTTCGAGGCATTTGGCCCAGTCGCGTTTGAAACGCGGAAGGGTAAGCCGCTTCCTCAAGGCGGATTTGCAAAAGCGACCGAAGTCGCGTGGCTCACCGAAGATCAGACAACCTTGCTTTTCACGTTCTTGAAGAACACCGAGATCGCCCGCAAGCTAAAAATTCGTTTGGTCAAAGCCTTTAGAGAAGCTCGCGAAGAAATCGCACGACTCCAGCAAACCCCTGCCCTTCCGGACTTCACCAACCCCGCAATCGCCGCCAGAGCGTGGGCCGAGCAATACGAGAAGAACCAGGCGCTCCAAGAGCAGATACTCCTTGAGGCTCCCAAGGTGCAGGCCGCCGAAGACTTTCTCAAGTCTGACGGCGACCACATTATCCGCAAGGTGGCGAAGGCTCTCGGCGTCGGCGTCCGGTTCCTCTACGACTGGCTGCGCCAAAAGAAGATCATCACCAAGTTCAACGAGCCCTATGCCGAGTTCGTCACTCGCGGATACCTTCGCCCGTGTCCGAGCTACCACGAGGGACACGACGGCACACGCAAGTGCGACTTGACGACCCACATCACCAACGAGGGCATTTACTACATCTGGAATCGTCTCAAAAAGGAAGGCCACATTCCGGAAGGCCGTCAGCTTCAGCTTGAGCTTCTGAAGGAGGCAGCATGATTGATGAAGACAAAAAGCACGCCCCGGATGAGGATTTGTCTGACAACCTCTTCTCGCATGGAACCGTGGAACGACAGAGGAGCTTTTTAGAGTTCTTTACGTACTGCCTGAACGACATAGATCATTGTCCGACTTTGCGTTCTGTCGATGTTTTCCAGCTCCTGTCTGAGGCCGCCCTTGAATGGCCCGGCGAAGAAGATCCGGAATGGGGGCAGATCACCGGTCTGGCCGCTTACTTCTACGATAAAGCGGTAAAGAATGGAGAAATTGACCCAAAGAAACTTCTGGACAGAATGGGTAACGCCTAACCAACAGCAGCCTCCGAGAAATCGGAGGCTTTTCTTTTGAGCACAGAAATGAATCTCACGAATTGCTTACTCTTCTTCTTGATCGGTGCCACATTGGCTTTCTGCGTGTCAACCTTCAAACAGCTTAAGGAAATTGATGCGAAGCTCGATACGTATCTTGAAGCTACGACCGAGTCCGGAAAAGCCATGTTGGAAGTCGTCAAAAGAACACGAGCCTTTGAAGCTACTGGCTTCGAGGCTGACGTCACCGACGACGGACGCATCAAAATCGTTTTCCTGAGAAAGGTCGCTTCCAAGGAGGAAGATGGCTCCAAAAAAGATATGGCTGAGTTCCGTGAAATCGTCGTTCCCGCCTGGATGTTCACCCAGATCACCTCAGAAGCCGCGTTGAAGCTAGGCTTCGATGCTCTGGAAAACAAAGCAACAAAGGACGATACCTCTTCAACGAAATAGAAACACAAAAGGCCGCAAACGCGGCCTCTCATGTAATCCCCGTGACATGCGTGGAGAAGAGGAACCTGAGGTTCCGTTTCGGTCATTGACCATAGAAACACCTCCACGTCACGAGGCACTTGACATAGTATCACGCTCCACCTTCAAACTCAACCTGCCGCCTTCGGGCGGCTTTTTGTTGCCATGAGCAAACCCAAGAAGAAGCGAACAAAAAAGTACCAACCAGGTCGTCCCAAAATTCCAGCGTGGACACTAGACACGTTGGGGCCACTGACAGAGCCCGACTTTGAGCGACTCGAGACGGAGGTCAAACTCGATCTGGGGTTGATCAAGATGGGAACGATGGATCGACGTTGCTACGGCAATGTTCTCTACGCCCTGAGGCACTTCTACTCGTTCTCCAAGAACTTTGAAAAGCAGGACGAAAACGAGCTTCTGGCGACCATGGGCACTGCAGCTGTCCACTCCCTTCTGAATCTGGTCGAAGAAGTGGAAAATGGGAAACCCAGACGCCCCACCGTTGTGGCGGCAATGCTCGAGCCTCTTGAACACGCTCTAGCAACCTATTTCTCGATGATGAGAGTACTCCACCGCTCCGAGCAAGAGTACGCAAGACGCGAAGCTCAGAAATGCAGCCTCACGAATGCCTTGCAAGAGGTGGCCGTGGGAGGCATCGCAATCGTTCTACCCGACAGCACCGACGGTGACAAGCCCGTGTGCGGCGTGACAGGTGTCGCCTACGTGCATGGGCGCTGCGAAGTCGGGCATCTTGAACGTGAAGATGGACAGAGCTTCTGGGTCATCCCGGAAAAAGAAACATTCATCCGCATCACCAAACCAACCCTCATTTTTCTGGTCGAAAAATGGGAAGAAAAGGAGCAACAGAAATGACAGACAACGTAAATTCTCCCGACCACTATGCTCGCTATCGCTTCGAATGCGAGCCAAAGGATTTGACAAAGTACTTGCCGCATCCGCTGGCAAGTGCCATCGAGTACATCATCCGAGCGCCTTTCAAAGGAAATGAAATCGAAGATCTACGTAAGGCTTGCTTTTGGTTAGGTGAGTTCGTGGGAACTAGTTCCTTTTGGGATGAAGCAGACGATGGAAACCACATCTGTCGACTCAACTTACCACTGGAAGCAAAAGCGGCTGCGTTTGCACTTATCTCTCAAAACCAAGACCTTAAAGAAGTGTTCGAAAATATTGATTTTCCAAACGTAGTTACCGGTTTATCGATACTTCGACTCACGATAAAAATTGGCAATCGAGCCACTGAACTTGAATATCAGCAGCCCTCTGCGTGAGGGCTTTTTTATTGCCCTATGAAACTCAGATTTGGCTCCGTTTGTTCCGGGATAGAGGCCGCAAGCGTCGCCTGGAACCCCCTTGGATGGGAAGCCGCATGGTTCGCAGAGATCGAACCTTTCCCTTGCGCCGTCTTAGCGCACCGCTTCCCAAATGTTCCTAACTACGGCGACATGACAACGCTTCCACAGCGCATTCTGGACGGCGAAATAGAAGCTCCCGACCTCTTCTGTGGCGGAACGCCTTGTCAGGCGTTCAGTATCGCAGGGAAACGCCGCTCTCTGGACGATGCCAGAGGCAACCTCTCCCTTGTCTTTTGTCAGATAGCAGATGCAATTCATTCAGCTCGAACTCGACTTCGAAAATCTTCTCCAATCATCTTCTGGGAAAACGTCCCCGGAGTACTCCACACAAAAGACAACGCCTTCGGTTGCTTCTTGGCGGAGCTTGTTGGAGCGGACTCTCCCCTTTCGTCCGGCTCAGTCCGATGGCCGTGTGCAGGTCTGGTTGCCGGGCCCAAAAGAAAAGCCGCATGGCGAGTGCTCGATGCTCAACATTTCGGAGTGCCCCAACGACGCCGTCGCATCTTCGTTGTCGCAAGTCCTGTTGAAGGGGGGGGCAATCGATCCCGCAAAGGTACTTTTTGAGCGCCAAAGCTTGCCTCGGGATTCTGAGACGAGCGATGTCTCGCGGGAAACAGCTACCGCCTTTGCTCAAAGCAGCTTTGGAACGTACCGCGATGCAAGCCGAGCCGCAGGCACTCTGACGGCTTCCGGTGGAGATATGGGGGGGGGGCAGCGAGTCGCTGATTGTTGGAACTCTGACGGCCCGAGACGCTGAAAAGCAGTTCTCCAACAATCAGTCCGTCGATTCAGGAATGCTGATCGTATGTCAGAAGTGAAGGTTTACGACATGACCCACGCAAACGATGTGATTCGCGAAAGCGACAAGTCTCCGACTTTGCAAGCCCGCATGGGAACCGGCGGAAATCAAGTGCCACTGGTCCTTAGCGAAAACGGTACAGATCGAGCCATCGAAGTCGACAAAAGCCCGCCGCTGAAAACCACCACGCCTATCTACTGTCTGGCCGAGAACTCAATCGGGCGCAAACCAGAGAGTGGACCAGACGGTTCAGGTGTTAGTCAAGACACAGCATTCACGATCAACGCCACTGGAGTTCACGGCGTCGTCTACCCAATAGACACCATGAATCTGAATGGCCGAAAAGATGGCTCTAACGGAACAGGCATTGGAGCGGCAGGTGCCCCATCGCACACACTCACGCGCTGCCACTCGCACGCGGTAGCAACTGCGTCCGCAGTGCGAAAACTCCTGCCAGTCGAATGCGAACGCTTACAGGGGTTTCCAGACGGATGGACCCAAATCCCATATCGCGGTAAACCAGCTGAACAATGCCCGGATGCGCCGAGGTACAAGGCAATCGGCAATTCGTGGTGCGTTCCTGTTGTGAGATGGATCGGAAAAAGAATAGAAAAGGAATTGAAGAATGGAAACTAAATATCACCCATTCCCTGAAACGCGCCCGCCTCACAGCGGGCATTTTTTTGTGATCTGGAAGGCGTTTCCACTAGGCCATCCGAAAGTCCTCAGCGTTGCCTTTTACGACGCAAAAAAGGGAACTTTCGTAAACAGGTCATTTGAGGGAGTCTTCAATGTGACCGCCTGGGCCTTCATGGAGAGCAAATCAAATGCGTGAAAAGAACTACGTCAAATGGCATCCATACCCAGCGGAAATGCCGCCGCACACCGATTACAAGGTTACTTACCTGGTAACCAAAGAGATGCCGAAAACTAAGTTCCTCGAGTCACGTCGTTTCCAAACAACAGCAAAAGGGGATGGGAACGGTTTTGAACACTACTCATTCGTTTCTTCAGCCCGCGTCATTGCGTGGGCTTTCATGCCGGAGGAATACAAAGGTTGAAACAGGCTGACTGGTTGCCCTAT
>ERZ791929.366-NODE-366-length-38034-cov-3.172780_pt1 | contig 38034 bp, 47 predicted proteins | sample MGYA00510129_ERZ791929 | MGnify/ENA primary metagenome ERZ791929 (study PRJEB30046, sample SAMN00792049) | human gut metagenome | study: EMG produced TPA metagenomics assembly of the A metagenome-wide association study of gut microbiota in type 2...
TTAGCGTTGGATGCAAATTCACCACTCATAGCTTTCTCCTCCTTGAGAAATAGAGTTGATTGACGCCACCATCGGCGTCAAATGAAGTCTCACACCGCCGGATGCGCTCACGCGCACACAGGTGATGTTCGACTCAGGAGGATTGTTTCAGCGGCCTGCGGCCTCAACTATCAGACATGAAAAACCCCGCCGAAGCGGGGCAAATCGTTAGATCAGAACGGCCACAAGCTGTACGATCAAGCACGCTCCAATTGGAATCGCCAGGTCAAAGATCGAGTCTTGGCTCCACTGTCGGAAATCAAAGCCAACCCACCACGGCGTGCCGCCGGCTTTAGCTTCAGCCTGCGTAACCTCTCGTCCCCAGTAGAAGCCGACAGAAAGCAGGCCGCCCATTGCGCAAGCGGTCGTGAAGTCGATGCCGACGATCCACAGGGCAGTGGCTACGACAAGCTGGCAGGCAACGGCTAAAAGTGCATGAGTTAAATTCGTGATGTTCATTATTCGTCTCCTAGTGTGATTCCATGAGTTGTTAAAGCGGTTTTCATTCGCTGAAGCTCCCGACGCAGACGCGCGCACTCGAGCATCAGTAACTCTTCGTAACGGATGCCGTAGCGATCGCCGGCGTCAAGCACTTTGCGACGCTCTGTGTGAACCACGGCAGGAGTCGCAACCTCGCCGTTTTCATCGAGCACTTCGGACTGGTCAACGACTTCAATCGTTTCGTACTCGTCCTGCCACTCGTCGTGGCAGAAAAGCCCGTACTTTGACGCGTCAAGACCCTTCTGGCTGAAAGCTTCCTGCACTTCCTGCGCAATCACGCCAGTATGGAAGCGAGCCACGTCAGCACCCTTCTTTTTCACCGCATCCGTGAACTGGAAGGTGTGAATCGGAACATTGCCGATCGCATCGAGAAGCGTGTCGGAGGCAGAAGCGACTGACGTTTTGACTCGTTGATCGGAGGTGTTGATTGCTGCAGTTGCGGCAAAAACCTGTGACCATCGGTTCGATGAAAAACCGCACGATCGTTCGTTATCATCGCCAGGGCCAAAGTTCGATCCATTTTCCCCGGAGGAGATAAAAAGCACTCGTTTGTCCAATACGGAACTTCCGTCGGCGTTCTGCTTATACGAACTAATCCGGAACCCTTCCGAATTGAGAAAGCCAATCGACGGGGAATGGTATACGCTCGGTGATCTAAGCGTAAGGGCTGGGACTGAGTTAATGGCCTGCTCGTCGGATACTTTCCCCAAAAAACCTGTAAGGATTTTTGGGCCGTTGAAAGCGCCGTTGATCCCATCCTGCGTTGTGTCAACAGCTGTCACTGTGAACCCTGACAAATCGCTTGAAATGCGTCCGATCTGGTAGTTCGTACTTCCAGTTGAAACGATGACCGCCCGAGTGATGTTTGTGCTGAAGCTATTGACCAGAAAAGTGAAATCATCCACAACGAGGTTGTGAACGTCGTAGAAGTAACAGGCAGAGTTGTCAGATGTTGTTTGCGCTCCTGTAAGGGAATGCTTGTTGCCAACCTCTCGTACGCGCGACACCCGCTGAATGTTGCTAAAGCATGCTGGACTTTCCGAGGTATTTCCTTCAACAAGAATATTCACGAACTGATTGCTTTCATTGCCGACAATTCGAATAGCGTGAGGCCCCCCACTGACACAATAGTTGTTCCGAATAAAAATATTTCCGATCTCTTCTGACGGTGCATCGACCGTCGACTGAATGTTGACGACGTAGGTTCCGCAGGAGATGAAGGCGTTATTTTCAATTCTGAAGTTGTTGAAGTTGCTGGTTGTTCCCTGAACGCCGGCCCCTCGTATTCCTTTAAACGTGCAGTTCGTCACCGAAACATTCTTGATGACCTGAGTCGAAAGCGTTCCGTGCGCGCCTACACCTGCCCACGGAGAGCTTTCCGTAATGGCTGCTGAGTTTTCGCGATTGGTGAACAGACAAAAGTCGAATGTAATACCGTCACAAATCGTGTTGTCCGGATTCCGATCGGAGCTCGTGACCGTGTTCGCGTCGATCTGGATAACTTCCGGATAGTAGTTATCGACGATCGGAGGAAACTGCCCGTAAAAATTGCAGAAGTGAAAACCGCTGTTTCGGCATGCGCTGAACTCACCCGTATGAACTCGACGCGCATCCCGAAAGGTTGCATACCAAACGTGGATATTGTCTCCGTGGGTAAACATCATGGCCCAACGATATGTATCCGTGTTGGCAGAAGCCCCGCCGCAATCAATATCACCTCCAAACCAGAAAATATTTCCATTGCCGGCAAATCCAGAGGGAGGATTCTCCGCGCAGCCGAGCCAGTTCGAAAACATGCCGAAGCTTTTATCCGCACTCGCAATCGCTTTGAACTTCGCTCCCTGAGCGATCACCGTGACGTTGCTACCAATCTGAACCTCATCAGAAATGCAATACGTTCCCTTCGCGGGGAATAGCACCGTGCCACCAGTCTCTCGAATCGAATTGAACGCCTCTTGGATAGAAGCAGTATCGTCATGCACGGCATCACCGCGTGCGCCGAAATCACGCACGTTGACTACATCGGCAAAACGGTCTTTGAGCATCCGGGGAACGTCGGAGCCTTCGGCAATGACCGAGAAAAAGTCTGCCAGCGTATGTGGGCCTTCAAAGACATCGATGCGATTGCCCTTCTTCTTGGCGAAGGCGTAGCCTTGCAAGTGATTGATAGTTGCCATCTTTAAATCTCAGTTTCCGAAAGCAGGTTAGAGGAAGTGTCGGGTACGTTCACTGCCAAGTCTTGACCAAGGCCGTCACCTTGAAATACGCTGGCCATCTTCCCTGCGGGATAGGTATTGCAATAAATGCTTGACCGGCAATCTGCATACTGTGAAGAACACAAGCCCACAGTAAAAAAGCGACGCGTTGCTTCAGAACCAACAGGAAAATGAAAACTTGCTAGGCTGCTTAGTAAATGAATATCGCAACCTGCGTAACCAACGACAAAAGCACCATTCGAACTCGGAAGTTTTGAACCACACAGACTAAAATCTGCTCCGGTTACGTAAAGTTGTCCCTTCAAGCCGTATACATAGCCCACGGGTGTTTCTGACGAAGAGCCTGGATCAAACTTTGTGCCTCGAATATCGAGTGTGCTGTTCTCTTCACCAAGCGCAAAAGTTGTCCCGGAATCCCAGTTATAAAGCCCCTTTACTGTTACCGCCCCAATTCGAACCCAAGAATCAATGGCAAAGAGTGGAGGCACAATGCTCGTGTTGTCTCCCCATGGGAGGATTTGAACCATTCGGTTAAAACCCTGGAGATAGAGGACTGAATCTCTAGTGGAAAAATCCCCTTTGACAAATATGGCTGCACGATATGGGGTTGCATACCGTTTAATACTCCATACGGCGCGACGCAGGGAATTGAAAGGCTTTTCCTGCGTTCCATCGCCTGCCGAACTAGCGTCGGCATCGCAATAAAGAGAAACGCCTTCTTGAGTATATTTTCCGAAATTAGGCCCGCTAATCAACGCGTTTTCGTCAACTGAGCGAGGGGACTTATAAGGTAACGACAGATCAAAGTCTGAACCGTAAAAAGGGATTTCTCCTGCCGAACCATCGTTAAAGCCGAAGAGAATTTTGTTCTTAAAAAACGCTACGTCCTCAAGCTCTCCGAAAGAACCGCCAATGAACCATTGCCAGACCAGCTTTCCAGTTTTCGAGTCCCAAACCAAAACGGATTCATACCGTGTCTGAAGAGGATTTGAGCCCGAACGCGCAACGAAAAGCAGTCCCTTATAAGCGCCAAACGATTGTCCCGTAGCCGGTGTCCAATCGGGGGTGGAAATATCAAAGCTTCTCTTTAAAGTCCAATCAGGTGTGTAGCAATAAACCTTTCCTGAGTATGCGACAAAGACTTCATCCGTAAATCCATCGTAAGCGATCGAATACGCGTCGGTTCCGCTTAGCCCTTCAGGAGTAAAAGAACTTTCCAGAGCCAACGTGGTCGCATCGAGTTTTGAAACCGCAGGCAAGGATTGCGACATCGGCGTGACATAAATCTTGCCGTCGCAATAGGTCATTGAATTGACGTGATAGAGATTGGTGAAATAGGCTTTTGTCGTTGCCCCCGTTGAAACAACATAGCGAACAATGCACTGCTCTGAGTGGTCACTCGTTCTGAAAGCAATAAAAACCACATCGTCACCATCGCTGCAATACCCTTGGAGGTAGAGCTGTGCCCCGGAAGTTGCTTTCGGCGTGACGATCGTAAAGAGCATTGACAGATCAAGCTTTTCGACGAATCGACGAGTCTTAATTGCATTCAGACCAATGAGGTCAATAGGATAGGTCGTCTCAACTCTTCCCGTGCTGACAAACATCCCCGGCACGGTTTCAGAAAGCACATAAGAACCCGTCGGCACGAACACAACTGCGCCCTTATTGGCGGCCTCTGCTGCCTTCTCAAAAGCGGCAGTATCGTCGTGTACGCCGTCACCAACCGCACCGAAATCGCGGACATTCACGATGTCTGCGAATCGTTCCCCGAGCGCTCTCAGCTCAGTGGAGCCCTCTGCCTTAACGTATCGGTTGCTGATGTTCTGGCCTTTTCCGCCTGCATTTCCAAAACCAGCCACGGCGAAGAGCCCGTCATACGGGTATTTCTCAACATCGCGTAAAGAATCGACTACGTGCGGGATATCCCAGCTGTACAGCTGAATAAGCTGGCGGATTTGCTCGCAGGCTGCGAGGGATGCTGCAGCGTCTTCGGCGGACTGAGCGGCCGACTCGGCTGCGTTAAGAAGCTGGAAGAAAAGATCCGAGGGCGAGATCGAAGAAGTTGGGGGTACTTGCACCACGCGTCCCAGGAGCTCGACAATCTGCTGAATCATTACCACGATTCGGTCAAGCTCTGTGGTGATACGTTCTGGTGCGAAGCGCGTGTAATTTGTCAGATCAAGCGTCTGTGTGTAGTCAACCGCCGATCCAATGACAAGCACCGCATCTTTAGCCAAGCCGGACTCAGACGTGAGCGTGATGGTGCCGCCGGGCGTTGCCGACTGATCAGCATTCATAGACACCGTGTAGTCGGTGCCTTGCTGCAAATCTGACGGTTCTGAGTCGCTAGAAGCCGCAACCGCGACATAGACGTCGGATTCCTCAAAAATAAGAAACCCAAAGCTGAAAGTCTTTTGGCCGGTGCCGTTTCCAACATAGGGACCGGCGAGACGCTTGATGTATTCAACAGACATGTAAAAGCCCTCAAATGCTGAGGGCAATTGTCTGTTGAGGCGACGCGCTCACGCGCACATGGCAGATTATTCTTTCATCATTTGATCCAATCGATATTGGCAATGACTGCAAAGTCCACCATTATCGGAAAAGAACATCAGTTCATCTGGCTGTATTTGTTCACCACAGGCAGAGCACTGCACATCACCGTGAGGCTCAATGTAATTATGGTAAACGTCCTGCTGGCTCTGAGACAGTTCAGACAAGCCCTTATCACCCGATGCCAGCAACTTGGCAATTCCACCTTCTGCCTTGGATTCATCCACAAGCCCCTCCGACAACGCATATTGGCAAACCATAGCCGCTGCGTGATCGAGTTCTGCTTGTTCCAACAATCGTTTCGTTACTCCCATACATCCTCCAAACAGCTGTGTTGGACCGTATCGATAAGACAACTATACGAAATTTGTGAAGTAGATCAAATTAGATTTTCCTCTACTCGGCATGCTGGTAGTCTTGTGCAATTGACGATTCAACCAAAGGTCCGACGCATCAACTCATCCGCCTCGGTTGAATTGGCCAGCTTCTCAATTCTTTCTAACGACCCCGGAGGAAAAGATTCGCAAATTCTTAGCAAAGTGTGCTCTTGTTCATCCCTTGTAAGCTCTGGCAAGTGTTCCAAAAAGCTCCGGTACCTGTTGAACATTCCTGCGTAGGACAGAAGAGCCGCGTCACTTCTATCTATGTCGTACTTGTCCTGCTGAATGCTTTCCTTTAAAGCCAGTCCAAACAGCATTTCTGCAGCCGCCATAACCGAGCGTTGCTTCGCCATAATGACCAAATGAACCCTGATGTGGCGGTCATATTCCAGCATCCGCAAACCTTGATCTCGCACGAAGCTCAGGTACCGCTCTTCGGCATAAACCCCATGGAACATGGGGAGGATCCCCTTCTCAAAAGCGGCTTCAATTTTCAGTCGTGCCCGGGCGTTGCTAATTACCACCCAGAGTACGCAAACGGCTGCCACTCCCAATAGCAACAAAATCCATTCAGTCATTTCGCGCATCTCCTTTGCGTTTGTAGGATTTTTGATTTTGTGACAGAATAGCATTGTCACGCGAGTAAAAAGCGTGATCGGGCGTGGAAACCCGGACGATAGTTAGGCGCACGAGCCGCCTTACACATACCCGTTTGAGCGGTATTTTTGTGCGTGCAAGATCACCTTATGGGTGAGGCCTGCGGGCAGCTTCGTGCTGGCCGTTTCCTAACTAGCGGTATTTCCACCCCGCAGCGCCTCGCCCACCACCGTGGAAAGTGGTGCGAGGCTCCTTCAACATAGTTAGGAGCTTCACCATGCAAGCCAAACAAGCCACCCGTGTTACCCCCCCCCGACTGGATGTCATCATCGGCGCGAATCCTCGCTACAACATTTCTTTTGCCCTCAAGCGGATTGTTGACGGAACGATCGATAAAAATTGTGCACAAGATATTGCGCAGTCCTTCCGCGTCGCGGCTGAAAGTCTTGTAGCCATCATGCAAGACGCATTGGAAAGCGCCTACGAAGGAGCCGACAAAGCGGATCGGGTCATTGCTCTTCAAACAGTCTCCGACCTCATGGAAGCGGCCGGCTTAATCGACAGACTTTTCGAGGAGGCCTGATCATGTCAAACGAACTGTTCGCATTGGTCTCCCAATCCATCGGTGGAGAAACTCAGCAGACTGTCAGTGGTCGAGAACTTCAAGCTGCACTCGAAAGCAAAAGGGACTACTCGAGCTGGGCAAAGTATCAAATCGAAAGAGCGGGATTCATCGAGAACGCGGATTACGTCAAAACACAAGATTTGAGCTCACCAAATTTGGTGAACTCAAAATCTAGGGCAAGAGCCAGAACCGAATACCACTTCACCATCTCGGCCGCCAAAGAAATCGCCATGATGTCCGGCTCGCCGAAAGGCAAGGAAGTCCGCCTGTACTTCATCGAGTGCGAAAAGAGGCTCAAAGAGACGCGGCAACAAATGGCGCTCGCCATTCCTCAGACTCTTCCCGAAGCCTTGCGCCTGGCCGCGGACTTGGCAGAGAAGAACCAACAGCTACTTGAGCAGGCCAAGATCGACACGCCCAAGGCTGAGTGGTGCGACCGGGTGACCGCGGCAAACGAGCACATGACGATCACCCAGGCCGCCAAGACGCTCAACTATCCGCCGCGTAAGTTCAAGGACTATCTGCGCCAGATCGGATTCATCTACGCGAACTCCGACACCCCGATGCAAGAGCACATCAAAGCCGGCCGAGCCGTTCTGCGCTATGCGCACTACACGACTTCAGATGGCCATGCTGTCGAAAAGCCCTACACGCACATCACGACCAAAGGCCTCAAATGGCTCTACGAAAGGATGGTCAGAGACGGGCTGATTGAGCAGCAGCAAGACCTCTTTGACAAGACGGCATAAGCGATACGTCCCCCGCACACGCGGGGGATTTTCATCACCATAAGCCGCACCAAGAGAGTGTAAATTAGGGTTAGCATGCAACCTAAGCTTGCTTAATTGCTGTAGAGTTGCGTTGTAAATTTTTGGTTTACTTTTTGTTGACAAGGGAACGCCCTTAAGTCATTGATTTTAAAGATTTTTACGCCTTGCTTGTGTTAAGCTAGGTTAACATCTCGTTTAAAGCAAACCTTGATTTGCAGTTGTTCCTTGGGAGGTTACTATGAGAGAAGGATGGGATTGGTAAATGACTTGGGCTTCTTTCTGGGCTGACTTTGGGCCGTTGGTGCAGACCGCGGCCTTTGTCATTTCTGCCTTTGCCGCGGTCTTTCTGATTTACCACAATGGCAAACTGGCAAAGAAACGCGCCCTAATCGACCTCATTATCCAGCAACGTTCAGATCAAGACCTAAATCTTTCTCTGAGGCGTGTTTATGCTCTCGCCAACGAAAGCGAGCCGTTGAGTCGATTTGTTGCCGTAGCTGAAGATGCAAGCGAAGAATTCAATACGGATCGCAGCCACATTTTGAAAGTTTTAAACAACCAAGAATTTATTGCTGTCGGAATCCGAATGGGAGCATTCGACGAGTCAGTGTACAAAGAACTTCAGTGCAGCAATGTCCTCAAGTTGTGGCAAGCCACTTCTGGGTTTGTCTATGAACTTCGGAAGGTAGAGAAAAAGAAGACGATCTTTCAAGATTTAGAGCAACTGGCTCACAAGTGGGAAAAGAAGCCCATTAAACAGCTATGAAATTCAAACCCCGCTCTCGCGGGGTTTTTCATGCCTAGCGGCTCTCCGGCATGTTCGCCATCCTTGGCGCGCGCCGCGGCAATCCTTCTCTGGGGTTCCACCAATACCCTTGTCCTTGCGTGCGTCTGGCTCGATCCTGTTGACGCTTGAAGTAGCCGGGACTCAGGAATTCGTTGAGGTCGTTGAGAACGGCGTGATCCAACACCGTCTTGACGTACCAAACGTTGACGAACGGCATATTTCCGCGAACGAGTCGCAACGCTTTTGCCTCCGTGCTTGTCTCTTCGTTGTAGAGACCAACAGCCACGTCCCACGTGTCAAACGCCGTTCCTGCAATCGGTCCCAGGAAGTTAAGGACATTGGGGCTGCCGTATTGGCTCTCGGCAAAAACGCCGTTGTAAAGCATGTCGCCAAAGACGCCCAGGCCGCCACCTTTCATTACCGCATTGCCCCAGAACTTTGCGTCCGTCATGTCTTTCACGTCACGCCCGGCAAGCAGATCGGCTGCCGCCAAAGACAACGCTCCAAGCATCGTCGTCGTGGTAAAAATTGCCGCGAAATAAGCCACAGCTCCGGCCGTGTATCCATTCTTTCTAAGCATCTCGATTCGGCGAAAATGTCGCGTCATCATGTCGAACGGAAAGCTTTTGAAGAGCATGAAGCTTCGCCAAAACTCACCGCTGCCGGTTCCTTTCTGCGCGCCTCTGCTTTGAGCTGTTCGCGTTGCGAGAGTCGGATCAAGAGAGGAGTAATGCGCTTCTGAATTGATGTGCGAAATGAGGCGAGTCTCAGCGCGCAAAGCGTCTCTTCTGGTCAGGCCGGCGGCAGAAAGCTGCTTGTCAGTGATGCTCGCAATGGACTGGCGCGTGATCATCTTGACGCCTTTGTACTCTTCGAGGTTGGCCAACGGGAAGACTTTCCAGTCGGTCTCGGTCACACCGTTGTTCCGAAGCAGCATCCGGTCGTAGTTATCGAGCTGCGCCCATGTCTTGCTCTTGGCAAGCTTTCCTGTGGCCGCCATCATGTTCAAGGCAAAGACACCTCGAATGCCGTTGGTCCATCCCTCGAGGAGACTCAGGCGCATGGTCAGATTGGCAACCGAAGATGTCCATCCAGAACCGACGCTTTCGTCACCCCAACGGCAAAGCGCAGCACCTGCGGCATCGGCCAACATGCCGGCTCGAGCGGCAAACTCCCGATCTTCTCTGCTGAAAGCTCGGATCACGCTGAAAGGTGCATTGAAAACACCCATCCGCAAATTGACCGCCATCGCCGTGAAATAGGTGCCAATATCCGAGAAAGAGGAAATAAAGGCACCGCCAAGCTTGCCGGCAACCTGCAGATTGCGCGCCCCCTGGAAGAAGTCAGCAACAATGCCCGTGCCCGCGGGAATGTCGCTGTTGCCATTAAGAACATTCCACATCTGACGCATGGTTACGCCGAGAGCGCCATGCGAATCACCATACTTCCAAAATGCCGCTTTCTCGCCTTCATGCGCAATAGCGTTCTTTAAATCTGCATCAGCCGTTCTGACCAGAACATTGACGGTCGAGTTCGGATTCGGGCCGAAGGATTCGAGCAAAGCAATGTCTCTGGCCATCGAGTTGACGTGCGACACAATCGTATTCATCACGTTGGCTCGGCCGAACTTGAGCTCGTAGGCCATGTAAGACTCGGCATCCTTGAAGTGCAATGCTCTGTGCCGCGAACCACGGTTTGCTCTGTTGCCGTTTCTGCCGGCTACTCGAGAACCGTATTCCTGAGTGTTCCCGTCCGTGATCAACGTATCGAACACATCCGAGAGCATTTGGTGGAACTGCTGATCATTGAGAAGCCTCCCTGTCTGGGCGTCAAAATAGCGATCCCGATCCAAAAGCGGGCTGATGAATCGAATCCACGCCTGTCGGTTTTCCTCAACGCTGGGGGCTCTCTGACGCGTCACCACTCGACCCAAACGCTTGGCACCTCGTTGCAGCGGCTTTGGCGTTTCAATCATGTCCGCCGCCCGAAGCAACTTATAGACGTCGTGAGACTGCGGCATGGCGTAACTTTCGAGTTTGCCAATGTCGCCGCCGGCTCGGTTGTACCTTTGCCGCATGTCCTCAAAGACCTCTGCGATTTCCTTGGCTGCCTGTTTGATTACCGGGTCTCCGGAATCTTCTCCGTGCAGCTCTTTGACAATCTTGTAAGCCGATTTGGCATCCTCAACAAGACCGGCATATTTCGTATCGATTCTCTTCAAAGCTTGGGAAATTCTTCCGGCGTAACCAGAACGCACGGCCTTCACCGAGCTAAACCCTTGCTCCAAGATTCGAGCAACCGACCGGGCGCCAAAGTACCCATCCTGAGCATTGTCCGCGTACAGGGTGAGGTTTCTGTTTACCTCGCGCACCTGCATAACGGCGCGCCTTTTCATGGAGTCAGCCGTGATGCGCATATCGTCGGCAAGAAGTTTCGCGGCCTGCCGAACTTTTTCACGCTTTGGCATTTTGTCGTAGGCCTTTGAGTCTCTCGTCCGAAGATCAAACATCTTCGCCCGCAGCCCGGGAATCAAGTTCTCTGACTCGGCCGGGGTGATGTTTCGCCCGAGCAAATTGCTGATGATTTCCTCGCATTCAACCTTCAGTCTTGGCATTTTCAAATCCCATTATTTCGATAGACGCACTCCGAGGCATCAGGAAGTACATCCGCAAATCTGTTGATCTCATCGGCTGCCGCCGTCTCTGAACGGATATATTCGCGACCTGTAACGGGCGTGCCGTCCTCTCTGTACTCAATGACGGCATCGAGCTCTTTCGTCAGCAACTCTTCCTCTGGAACCCCTGTTGCTTCCTTCGTCAGACCTTGCTCTTGGAGTCGATCTGGGGCAGGCGTCTCAACTTCGTTGGGCGTCTGTTCTTCCATGCCTAGAACTCTGCGGACAGCGTTCGCAACTCGGTCCCACACCGAACCACTTTCTGGTATATTGGAACCAGGAACCGTTCCGGGACTCTGCGTAGTGACCTGCTCTGCGACGGCAGAGCTAGCCGGTCGAGAGCCAACCGCTGAAAGGCGCGCAGCAGTATCTTCTTCAGGGATCTGTAACTCGGGAGAGGGATTCGCGGAACCGGTATCCTCTGCAACGCCACGGCTCTGTGTAGAGTTCGTGGCTTTGTTTTTCTTCTTGGAAAACGGGATGTCTGGCTTTCGCTTGTCGGGATTTTGGATGTAAATCGTCAATAACGTATCCTCAACCGGCGCATCCTTCGGAAATTTTCTGCTCGCAACAACCAGCTCTCGACCGTTTTCATCCATGACTCGCCACGTTAACTGGCCGTTTCTGGCAATCGTGGCGGGATCGTATTCGCGCAAAATAGCCGGAACATTCCGAAGATCGTCGTCGGTTACTCTGTACTGAGGTGCTTCTTCTTTAACGTGCTTGACCGCGATCTTTACCAAACCGAAATCAGTACCCAATTCGGCGGTTTCATTAAAACCCTTTCGATTGCGCTTTCCGTCTGTTGAAATCATTCCACGGCGCACCGTGATCTGAGGATCATCGCCAAGCGTCATGAAGAGTTCCAGCGGGTCTCCTTCGTACTGCCGCATCACCTGGTGCATGGAGTCCACAAGGCGCTTTTGCTCGGCTTCAACTCGCCCCGCATCCGCAATGGGTTCGGCAATGTCAACCTTTTCGCCACGGTCGAGCGATTCGCGCACGCTCTGTTCCAATCGTTCTGACTTGGATGTCAGCCGTGCACTTTCCTTCGGAGCAATCTGGTCTTCATAAACACGCTTTGAAAAGTACCGCGTGCGCGCAGCGTCAACCACGGCATGAGTCAAGTCAATCGGCTTTTTGCCTGCTTTTTCGATCTGCTTCTCGATCTTCTCGAGAACCTTCGATTGGCGCTTAGGGGCTGATCTCGTGGCCATCGCACCAAAGGCCGCGCCCGTAATGATGTTGACGGCGTTCCCAACCGGGTCGGTCGGGTCGAATCGTTGAGCTTGCTCGCCATAGTCAGCGTTATCCAGAATGAACTGAATGACGTTGTTCTCCGTCAGAAACATCGCCTCATTAGTACCTGCACCGGCAACAGCAGACTGAAGCCTCGTCTTTCCCAGTGCCATCGGAATTTTTAAGGCCACCGCAGAACTGACAGCCGAGATTGCGGCTGCTTCCAGAGCCGTTTCCTTGTCAACGCCTTCGTCTCTCAGAGACTGGTAAGTTTGAGTGCCGCTGTTCACACCGTAAACGATTGGAGCTGCCGAGCCAAAAGGAGCAGCCATCAATGCTTTGGTCAGTTCTGTGCCGACGCCGAAAATCAACTGCGCAGCTTGACCGGAAGCCGCTTCGTCCGGAGTGAATTCCTTCCTGGCTCTTTCGCGTAGAGCCTTGGCAACCGGATCAAAGCTTTCAGACTGCCGCTTGGCAAAGGCATCCACATCTGTGATGTCGATCCCCAACTCCTGAGCCTGTACCGCGGCGTCTCTGATTTGAGCCTCGATGTTTTCCTCACCAACGATGCCATCAAACAGCCCCAAACCTGCGGAAGCCGTCGTGAGTGTCGCGTTCGGGACGATGTCGGTCAGAGCCTCACCTGTGCCGTCAAAGAACCCGGTCTCACCAAAAGAGCGAGCCTCTTCGGTTGCAATGGGGAACTGCTCGGCATCAAAGGTTTCGTCCGGCCGCTGCTTCTTGATCAGTTCAAAATTCATCGCGCCAACACATCCAAAACAAAATACGATCCATCAACGTTTCTGGCGTACCCGCTTTGGTCTTGTGACTTCACAAGGTATCGCCCGTTACCCACAGTCTGCAGTTGTCGGTTTTTGATAAGTCGGGAAAACGTCTCCATGTCCTGGCGGTAACCCTCAAACACGACGTAGCCTTTCTCCTTGCCGATGCGCTTGACAGAGGCCTCCATCAAATCGTTGAAGTCCCTTGTGAACCACCAGAAGGCATCACCTGAATAGGCTTGGTTATTTGTTTTGCGCCGAGGCAAGAGAATCTTTTTTCCGTTGTAGTCAGCCACATTCCCGAACACCGCGGTAAACGTTTCGTCACGCGTGGCGCCGTCCTGTTGGTCAAAGGCAAACACCCCCGTAAAGGCATCTCGAGCCAAATCAGCATCAGCAGACTCGTCGAACACGCCGACGCTTTGAGCGTCCGTTCCGATCTTTTCGTTAAACCAAGCGATATCGCCGCCATACTTCTCGCTGATCTGAGCATTCCCTTCGGAGAGCATTTGCTTGCCCACGAGGTATTTCTTGCCCATGTCCGGAACCGTGTCGGCCATCAGCATCAGAGCTGCGCCCAAGCGTTTTCCAGCCTTGTTGTCAGCAAGCTGACTGACCAATGTTCCGATACCGAAATCGTTAACTGCGGTACCAACCTCGTCAGACGCCGGCACTTTCAAAGCCGCATAAAGGTTCCCGACAAATTGGACTTGTCCGCTTGCATCCAAAGACTCAAAGTGGTCTGTCAAATCTCCAAGTTCTTTCTTTGACAACAAAACCGCTTCGGTCTTCCATCGCTGAGAGACGGTCTGCGCCAGAGGAACTCTCTCCAGTAACGACCGGAAGGAGCTTTCTTGGCCCCAGTTTTTGATAGGAGGCAATGCACCATCATTCGAGTCCATCACGAACTGGATTGGGTCGTCGTCGCGATCTTTGATAATGTCCTGGCCTGCCTTGTTCATGGCTTCCCAAGCCTTCATCTTGTCGGCAAAGTTCTCGTCACCGGCCTTGGGTTTGAAGGCCTTGAGTTCTTTGGCAATTTCATCTGCCGTCAGATTCCGAGCGTTGAACTTGAACTGCGCTTCTTCGTAGTCGAGCTCGTACTGTTTGAACTGCTTGAGACCTTTCTTCGGTCCATACGCTTCGGTAAATTGATCGAGCGCCATCTTCTCGGGGTTGTTGCCAAGGAGGGCTTCTGCGAGGTTGTTTTTAATCTGCGTATTGAACTCGTCACCGCGCATCTGGATCATCTGACTGCGCAGCTGGCGAGCGCGCAGGACGACCGAAAGCCGCTGATCGTTCTTGAGCGAGTCGATGAAGGCGTCGCCAGTGGCCGCACCTGGATCATCCATCCATGCGAAGTTTTTGATGTTTCCGTCCTCGCCGAACGTGATCGGACGCTGTGCAAGACTCAAGGCCAAGGTGTCGCGGCTCTTGCTGAAAAGACCCGATTCGATCTTGGCCGCAATGTCGGCACTTACCTTCGGACGTTGAGACTTAAAAACCTGAAGAGCCAGAACGGGATTGTCGGAGCCCCATGCCTCAAAGCGTCGGGCCGTGAATAAGTCATAGGACTTGTCTTTGAGAAGCTTCACCTGTTCCGCAGGCAAGCCAAGCATCGTGGCCTGATAGTCGATTTCCTGCGTGATCGATCCCCAAGTCTTTTGCAGGTAGCCCGTTTCAGCATAGTGGTTGTCGGCGTCCGTCATCAACGACTGCACACGCGCCTCAGAACTCTGCATGTGATATGCCCGAGTCTGCTGGCCGTTCCAACGCCGAGCCTGCTCAACGGCCGAGCTCAAGCGGTCTTGGATTCTGCTGCCGATGACTTCACGCACCTGCGGCTGCAGGCTGCCGACGATCTTGTCAACGTCCGCAGTCATGCCTTCGACAGTACCTTGGAAGGCATCTTTCGCATTCTTACCCTGAAGCGTGAGGTATCCATTTTCACCGCTCATGCGGGCGTTGATAGCGTCGATCACCTGGCGCTCGGCATCGTCCGACTCGGCTTTAACCGTGCGCTGGTGCTCAATACGCAAAGCTTCTGTAAGCGAGTTCGACCATTCCTCAACAGGCCGCATCGCCTGCCGCATCATGCGTCCGTAAGCATCGACATTGACTGCCGTCGCACGAGCTGGGACAAAACCCGAGCCGCCGTTATCGCGCACCTGCGGAACACCACCTTGAAAGGTTGGGACAATAGGCATTCGCTTTCTCCTTTAACCGTAGGACAACATGCCGTAGCGGCCAACGCCCCAACGCGGTCGCGGTGTTTGCGCATACGCATCAGAACCGATGCCAGTCGCCTGCGGGGCACTCGTATTTGAATCAAAAAGGCCCATCGCGTCATAGACCATATAGCGGTTGGCGATCTGAGACGCTCCCTGCAGAAGGGTGGTTCCAAAGACAAGCCCCGGACTCTGCTTTTGGGCTTCGTACTGCAAAGCCTGCCCCTGGTAATTGGCGGCCTGCATACGCATACCCCACGCGTCGCGCGTGGCGTTCTCTCGGATTTGGTTGGAGTCGATCTCTTTGATGATGTCGGTCGAGGCCAAAACCTCAACTGCGCTGCCGGCGTTTGTCGCAAGACCGTTGGCGGCAATGGCGGCTTTCTGGCTCCCCTTGACCTGACCGGCCTGCATCGTGAGCCGCACCTGATCTTTTTCAGCGGAGCGCAACCGTTGCTCGGCATTGAACTCCATCAGCTGCGCATTGATTCGAGCGATATTGGCCTGCGATTGCGCAATGGCATTGCTCTTATTCGTGATCCCGATTGAGCCAAAGGCATTGATAACGGAAGCCACGCCCATGCCGACTAGACTTCCGTATCCAAATGATTGACCTGAATTCCAAGGCATAAAACCTCCCATTATCGGGAGGTATTGTCAGATCACGCCATGCGCTCACGCGCACTTACTAGACGAGTTCGACCTTGGTTGTCAGGCCGATAACCTTAGCCGGCAAAGGCTGATCCTGGCGGATGCAAGTCTGACCTGAGTTCGCCCACGCAGCATTGACTCGTACCTCGATTTCGTCCGTGATCGGCTGCGGAGGCGTTCCGGGTGGCTCCATTGCTCGAGCAGGGTATTCGGTGAGATCGTCGAACGACGGACCTGCCTTCAGACCACTGGAGTTCACCACGCGGAAAATCATCGAAATGACGTTCTTCCGATGAGTCGTACCGTAGGAGCCATCTTGCAGAGCCATTGCCAGCGGCAGCGTTTGAGCGTCGCATGAGTATGGCAAACCAACGTGAACCACGCTTGCGGGTTCGTCAAGCACGATCTTGCCGTTCGTCACAACCTGCGAAGGTTCAACCGAACCATCGGCCAGAATCGATACTTCCATGCCTTCGAGCCACGTGAGCCCCGAGATTTCAGTCTTGGGCTCGCCTCGATACGTTCCGGAGCAGTCCAGGTAAACGCAGTCCGCAAGATTTGTATATTGGCGTTCGTGCATGCGCTCGACAAAGACCTTGTCCGTTCCGTTGATGTTGCGGCGGATCACCGCATACAGAATGTCCTCATCGCCTTCTGCAACCACGGTGCAACTGAGAAACTCGCCATTGGTTTCGACCGTGCTGAAAGCGCCTACTTGCTGTTCCGGAACGTAGGTCAGAGCAATGAGCCTGCCGTCTGACGATACCGCCCACACCATCGGGTATGGAGCCTTGCCATAGCTCAAGTCTTTGATCGTGAGGTTGTCGAAAAGATGCGGAGCACGCAGACAAATATCTGCCGTCACATAGCCGCCAGCTTCATACGAATAGCCGCATTCACGCAAGTGGCCGCCGCGAGAGGCTGCATAGATGAGCGTCGATCCCACAATCACCGGCTGCACATTGTTGGCACCAAAGTACGATTGCGCGTTCACCGACAGCGATTTTTGAGTGATCACGTCCGAGTTCTTAGTCGTGGCCAGCCACTCTGCCGAAGCCGTCAGAAAGATCATTCGGGCGAGCGGGATGATGTGCTCGATGCGATCGGCATTGCGGGCCACAACGGCAGCGGCAATGCGATCATCGTCCTGACTTGGAAGCGAATAGCCCATGTTGGACTCGGTGCCGGACTTCGTCGCCCACAAATAGTTTGGACGGTTGTACGTTCCGCCAAACCAGCGGCGCCCCTCGAAGTAGGATACTGCGCCCGGGTAGTCACCTGTCGTGCCAACAGTTGCGGTAGCCGTGGCACCGCTTCCGCCGGAACCTGACTCAATCGTTACTGTGGGATTTGTATATCCGGATCCTGGACGAATGACACGAATCTCCGATATGGCCCCGTTTTCATCAACAACGGCTTCAAGTTCAGCTCCAGTTCCTGTGGGGTCAGTCACTGTCACGATTGGAGGTATCGGAGCAGTGATTACCGGATAGTCCCAAGAAACCCCGTACCTTAGATGATTTCCCTTGACAATAGATCCTTTCCATCGGTCCGAAGAGGTATAGCCGGCACCCTCACTTTCCACTTTGTATCCGGAAATGTTGTAGGACACTGAACTTGCCGCTTCACAGACAAAAGAGATTTTGGCCCCAGTGCCAGTGTTAGACGTGACGGCAATATTTTTGAGTTCATTCGGGCTAACACTGCCATCAAAAATGGCATTATGCGCCGCTGAATACGGCGGCAGGGAATTAGAAAACGTCTGCGACGTATTGTTACCGTTTGGCGCATGGTAAACAGTAAATGTCCCGGGCAAAAGCCCCTTTATGCTTCGATTCGTTAAATAACCACTGCCACCATTTGTGACGGTAACACTTTCAATGCCTCCTGCTTTCATGAAAGGCTGATCATAAATCGGAGGAGTGATCGACGCGTCTGGATCAATGTTTTCGTCGACAATACTCGTCTGATCGGTTTGTCCGATGTAGCACCAGACACCGCCTTGGGCTCGATAGACGCGGTAAAGGTCTGCTCCGGACACTTCGTCCCACGAGATTGTGTTGTACGCACCGTCACCGTATGGGTTGCACTCGACTTCAACTGATTCGCTACGCTCTGATTCCTGAGAGCCGTCTTTAAGCAACGCCGTTACAGCGTACTCTCTCGTGTAATCCGTTTTATTCGAGACTGAGTCATTGATTGTTTGGACGGCCGTAACATTTTCGGGAGGCTCAAGCTCTGAGGCAAACGAGATCTCTGTCAAGCGCCAGTCAGTCGCACCGTAGCGGCGCAATTCTCTTGGCGCGTGGCTCGGATGAACTAACGTCACAATGTCGGCAGACTGAACGAAGTGGATGCCCCAAACGTCATCGATCAAATAGGGGGTTTCGACCTCGTAGGGCAGATCGTCGTCTCCGAGCAGTGTTTGCCCTTGCGTATGGAACCGGATGTATTTTTCACCCACTTCCAGAACCATCGTCTGGTCGGCCGAGAATGTGAAATTCAACAAGCGAGGCGGCTTGGACGGGTCTTTGACCTCGAGCACGCGCTGAAAGCCCGGACGGGATACGATCGGGCCCTGCGGTTCTACCAAAAAGTTTCGGCACTTGGCCAAACCCGACTGATACTTGGAATCAGTGACCCGCGAAAACATAGAATCGCTGATTTCGCCGCCGTTAAAGGCCTGCTGATAAAGACGAATCTGCGCCATGATCACACCCACCGGCTAGAAATTTTGGACGGAACTCGCCGCATCTTTTGCCGGACCATCGCCTGACCGTCGATCGTCTTTGCCAGCGACAAGGACTGCTGATACTGCTTCATCAAGTTCGTGGCCTCGGTCGAAGCAGAACTCTGGCGCTTAATTGGGCCAACGAGATAGGACGCCAGGAGCACCACGAGCGGCTCCGTGAAGTACGCGGGGTAGAGAGCAACGGAGTCGATATAAGCCGTGTAGTGCGCCACAGCTTTCTCAACGTTCGTGATGATCATGCGGTTGGAGTTGGCCGTGTTGTACTCAACGCGCCACTGGCTGCGCGGAATCTCAATCTCATCATCAAACCGGCGAGCATCGTCCGGATCAATTGAGAACTCAGCCTGATTCTCCTTTTCGTCCAAAACTTCATAAAGACCAATGATCCGGACAGCATCGGACGGGAAGGCATACACCTTCGCTGCCCCGTAAATCTTCGGATCGACGTTCGCAAGTTCCGACAAGCGCACACGACGCTGCGCAAAGCCCCAGTCTGCATCTTCGAAGATTCGTCGCTTGGCCATCGGGAACCACCGATTGCATAACCCGGCGTTCTCTGAACCGTCAGAAGGATTGACGGACACCACGTCTGCTTTTTCCCCTAAAAGCGATAGGGCAAGGTTGCAAATATCTACTTCGGTTGCCATTACTAAAAAAGGGGATGTTGCCACCCCCTTTCCATGAAAAAGACTCTAGCCGGAGGCCTTAGTCAACAGTCGGAACGATGTCGATGCCGACCTTCTTGTACTGGTTCGGGAGACCGAACGAAGTCGTCAGGTAGGCGTCGATCGTGCCGGTAATGGTGCCCTTGACGGTAGACGACAAGCGCACGTGCTGGCGATGCTTAACCGGCAGCGGAATCACAATGTCTTCCTTGACGTCTGCGCCGGCCATTGCTGGCAGAGTCAGGATCGACGTGAAATCGGAGCCGTCATCAGAATCATCAATCGAAAACGTCACGCCATTGGTGGCTGCCTCAGTGCCAGTGCCAGCAACTGTCGGATGAATCACGAGATAGATAGGATCAGCCCAAGCACCCGAGTTCGGGGCAGGCTGGCCAAAGTCGTAGGCGTCCGACGTGATGGCGGCGGCGATGCTCTTCGCAGCACAGAGCTGCATTTCAAGATCAAAACAGGCCATTTGGATCACCTCCTTTAAGAGAACGCGATGACGTTGCCGTCGTTGCCAATCACGTCGTTGCCAAGCTTGTGGATCGGAGTGTCGCCGTAGGACAGAACCTTGCGGCCGGCAATTTCGCTCCAGGTCAGGAAAGCGTTGTCCTTGTTCTGCATCTGGCGGCGGAGAACCGAGCGGATCGTATCGTTCATGTAGAACGCGATGCGACCGGAGGCGTCGTCGGGCAGCATTTCTAGAGCCTGCGTCATCAGATCGATCAGATCAGGTGCGCTGGCCGTGGTGTTCTTCTTGGAGAGCTTGGACGTGTCGACGTTGCAGATGCGAACCACCGATTCGGGGTCGTAGGCAGCCACACCAATGTCCCAACCGAATTCAGTCACAAGCGCGCGGTACGCCTTGCCGTTCTTGTCCTGGACGTACTGCTCACCCATGTCATCGACGGAAAGACCGGGGCCTTCACCGCCCTGCGGATAGAACATGTACATGCCTTCGGGCTTCCAGTTGGCAAGCCAGATGTCCGTCAACTTGCCATTAGTCGTGCCGCCAGCATCAATGCAGCGACCACCGAAAGCTTCAGAGGTCGGCACCACAATGTTTGCCAAACCCAAACAGTCGCGAGCATCAGTCTTCGGATCACCGTAGAACACACGGCGCACTGCCTGGCGAGCGAGCCCACGCATAAATACCTGATCCTTGCGCAGACGCCAAGCTTCACGTTCGCCCGGCTTGCGGGTGTTGTAAAGACTCACGTCAACGACAGAGCGCGTGCGCACCATGCTGGCCGTGTAGCGAGCCGCTGCACCCAGAGCTTCTTCAGCTTCCCAACCTTCGTTGTAGCCACGAAGCTGACCTTCCGGGTACTTCGTGATGATCTGACCCTTGTCCGTATCGCCGTTGTTGGCGGAAAGAATGACGCCCTGATCAAAGAAAGGCGTGTAGTCGCGGATCGTGTGAATAAGCACCTTGCGGGCTACATCCTTGTCCGTGACCATGGATTCGTAGTCGGCCAAAGTGAGAGCCTGGCCGTCAGCAATCAAACCACTCATTTGTCTTAACCTCGTTTAGCGGATTTGTAGAAATCGCCCGGCGTAACTTTTCCGTCACCGGCTTCAGAGCCGCGCGGGAAAGAGCCTTCGCCGATAGCGCGTCCTGCTCGAGCTAGGAGCTTTAGCAACCCCGGGTGGTTCCCGATGGGCGTGCTCATGAACTCGGCGATGTCGGGATCAACCGACCCGTCCTCGTTCTTCGCAAAGCGGTCGCGCACACGCGCAATGTCCGCCATCGAGCGATTCCAATCAGCCGACAATTCCTTGTCCGCCTGACTGCGTTCAGCCCACTGTTTCGACACCTCGGCAATCTGAGCCATCTGTCGCTGCGCGATAACTGGAGCTACCTTGTCCAAAAGGTTTTGAGCCTGCGCTTGCGATAGATTCGTCTCCTTGGCCACTTCCTTGAAAGCGTCCATCACCTGATCGTCGTACTTCAGCCCTTCCGGAGCTTTGAAGTCCTCGTAAGACTCGGGAGCACCTTCCGGCTGCTCCTTCTTCTCGTCGGCAGGTTGATCACCTTCAGGCTTGGAACCTTCGCCATCGCCTTCCTTCGCTTCGACAGTCGCGCCTGTCAGCAAATTGCCTTCGGGTTGCGTGGTGGTAGCAGAAGAAGTCGAACCTTCGGCTCCGGCGGATGCAGCCTGCTCGTTTCCGCCTTCCGTACCGGTGGCCTGATTTGTGCTTTCGGTCGCGCCGGCATCAATGTTTGTTTCGTCTGGCATGCTGTTCTCTCAACATCAAAAGGTAGAGATCAGGATCAAGAACCCCTTGCAGATCGAGCCCGACACTTCTGCGCCCTTCGGCAAATGCCATCGAAAGCGCGTTCGTGTTGAAACTCGATACCTGGAGCTGACAAAGGTCGAGGATCGAAAAGATCATTTCCCGCCCGTCCTTCGTGCTCATCGTTGCCTTGACTTGGTCACGGAATCGAGCCATGCGCTGTTCGCGCTGGAACTCAATTTCCTCGCGTGTTTCGGCCAAAGCCTGCAGATCAAAGGGGTCTCTTTTCTTCATGCGGCAAATGTTCACATGGGCAAAAGCGCTCACGCGCAGATAAAAAAAGGCGGAGCCTCTCGCCGGAGCCCCGCCAAAGCCCGCCTCTTACGACGGTCCTAGGGAGTATTCGTTATGCCTGACCCGCCAAAGCGCCGAGAGCGTTAACCGCCTGGCCAGCCATGGTCGAGTCACCGGAAGGCACGCGACCAAGCTTGCTCAAAGCGTCAGCGCCCTGTTGCATCTGCTCGGCCTGAGCTTGCTGTTGCTGCGCCTGCTGCTGAGCCTGAAGCTGTGCCTGAGCCTCGTCGTCCGGCACCACAACCGACGGAGCGACGCTGTAGTAGTCGGCATACTCATTGACCGCGTTGAACGCATTGATCTTCAGCAGCGCTTCCGGCTTGAACTGAGCGATCTGACCGATCATTCCGAGGAAGTTCGTCAGACCGTTGGCGCGGATTGCGCGCTGGCTGCGAGCCAACATGCTCGTGTACTCGATATTGAGCTGTTGCCCCACGAGCTCTGGCGGTGGAGGCAGAATCTGTCCCGCTCTGGCCAGGATGTTGTACGCGCGCTCAATGAGCGGCCGCAGCACCTCGTGATTCAGTCGAGAGAGTACGGGCCCGAGCATCATGAGCTTCTCCTCATGCCTTTCCGCGACCTCCGTGGCCGTCATGTTCTTGGTTGAACCGGACAACATGAGGAACAAGTCCACATTGAAAGCCTGATTGATGCGCTGCATAACCTCCTGCATATCAGCCGTTAAGTGCTGCAGGTTGAGCGCAACATTGAACGCCGACTGCACCTGATGCGCCGAGTTCGGCATATCTACATAGCTGATGCCGCCCGGCAGGAAGTCAATCTCCTTGTCCTTGGCCGCGGTCGGAAGAATCTTCGGCGGATCGACTTGGAAGTCAATCGCGTTACCTTTCTGAAGTTCCTGGTGCTGAAGCTGTTTGACGTCACCAAGCGCCACCATGCCCGGCGCTTCTTCGGAGTAAATGTCCGATCCGGACGCGCCCCAGCGGCCAACAACAGCAGGGAATTCGTTGTAGCCGCTTTCCTCGAGAATGCCATAACCATCGTCGTCACCATCCAGGAGCATCACCACAGAGCGCCACGGCATGTTTCGGTTGTCGATCTTGGTCGGATCACGATCAAAGCGAGGCTCAATTGCATGTATCACGCGAAAGCGCTTATCGACTGCCTTCTGGTCGTCGTAGCACATGAGGACATTGCGTCCCACAGCCTTGCGACCGTACTTCGAGACAAGCTGCCCCGCAGTCATCGAGAAGCGTCGATAGAGCGTATCCGGCTCACCGCGGAAGTTCACGCCAATGGCGTACTCGCCAGCCACCAAGGGCACGCAGTAAAAACCATTCGTCGGGTCCTCGAGCACGACAATGGCCATCACGCCCATGGTGCCGACCTCGCGCCAGCCGTGGTGCAAAGCCTGATAGGTGTTGGTGCGCGTGAAGGCCATTTCAAGGATGCGCTGCACCATGTCAAGCCACTGCTTCACGGCGTGCGAGCTATCAAGGTTCGGGTCGCCTGTGGTCAGAGCAAACCATTGAGACGCAGGATCGGTCATGCCTGACATGAGCCCCGCGGCCAAGATGTTTGCTGCCCTGGTCGCAGTGTTGTTGTAGATTCGATTCCACCGGCTACGCGAAAGGTTCTGCGGCGAGTCCGCCGCCAAGAAGCGCCCGGATGCCGGCGTGATGCATCGACTGATCTCGTACCATTGGTCAACGTATGGCGCGCGCTCAGTCTTGAGCTGCGTCCAGCGTCGCAGGATCAAGTCGTGAAGCTCCTTGCGGTCCATGACTTACCCCAGCGTGGACCCACCACCAAGATTCAGACGATCACCAGACACGCCACCGGCACCGGTCAGAAGCGTGGTGCCACCGCCACCCTGAGAGTTCTGCTGCAGGATGCCGCTGATGTCGGCCTGATTGCCGTTCTGACGACGCTGATCCTGCCGAGCCTGCTCGGCTGCCGCCTGAGACTGACGCTCGGCCTTGCGCGCCGCATCGCGCTGTGCCGAAGCCTGTTTGTTCGCCGAATAGATTGATGCTGCAGCACCAGCAATTGCAACACCAGCCACAATGGCACTAGTTGCTCCACTCATGTTCAACTCCTTCGAGACAGAAGCAAATCACCCTCGTCCGTGAACTCTTCTTCTGCCTCTTCAACTGTTTTAGCGTTCGTAGCAAAGCTCATTTGCACGAGGCAATCGCTCTTTGCGTACATGATCTGTTTTCGCCCGCCAGGGCACTTGAAGGTTGCGAACTCCTCAACGTCGATGCACTTGTCTCCGGCCGTCAAACGTAAGTTTCCGAAAATCGTGAGTACCGTTGGAATCTTGATCAGCGCGCCTGTGATGACTACGCCAGCAGGGATGCGCACCGTGCGAGAGTAAATGCCGGCATGGAGTACATGTACTGTCTCAAGCTCGACCTGAGGTTGCTGCATGGCAAAAGCCTCGAACTCTTTCGTGAGCCGAAGCGAGTCACCAGCAGTGACAGGCAGCGAATCCACAACGGCAACCGCGCTCATTTCACAGCTCCAAGAAAAAGACGGTGTTGGTATGGCTCCACCCCTTGAGCCGAGCCAATCTCTCAAGTCTTGATCCGGCCGGAGCCGTGACGTACAGCCCAGGAGCGCCAGCGTCCTTAGCCAGCTTGCGAGCCGCTTCGAGAAGTTTCAGACCGCCGCCTTGTTTGCGGTATTCCGGCAACAGATGCAGAGACTCGACACAAGCACCCATTCGGGAAAAGTGCGCGTAAGGAGTGATCATTACCGACACACCGCCGACAAGTTTCCCGTCGCAATAAGCGGCTGCGGCCTTGATAAAACCGCAGTCCTGCAAACGCTGATACTGAGCGCGATCAGGTTTCGCAGTCCCCATGGCTTTGTTGGCGCATTCTTCCCAGTTGCTTTGCACAAGAGCCATGAAGTCCGGATCATCAACAATCTTCATCACCGGAACTTCTCGAATCTCAAGAGTCACGCTGCCTCCAAGTTTCAAACGATTGCAAGCAGTTTGCATCAGGGGTATGCGCTCACGCGCACATCAGGCGTAAGGGTCACGCGGTCCGCGTCCGGAGCCATGCCGAGGCGTGCGGTGTGGCGAAGGGAGATCGTCAAGGTACTCGTTCGTCTGCACAGCAAACGTGAGCATGAGGCTGTCTGCACAGTCAGGCGACTGCAAGCCTCGCTTCTTCATGTCCTCCTTGCGTTCGAGGAGCAACTCGTTCTTTCCAATCGTGTACCCATATTCGACCTGAGTCAGATCGGAGATCAAGTCCTCGTCGTTCGCGATACATCCGCCGACTTTCATCCATTCGAGGCCACGACCCCACATTTCCGCTCGCAGGTTCTTGTATCGAGGATTCGTCGGCGCAGAGCCGAAATTGATCTCATTGACCGGGTACGAGTTGTGCCGCAGCCAGTCTGCCGGACTAGCGCCGACACCACCGACGTCGAGATTGATCAGAATCTTTCGGATGCCAAGGTCCTTGAGTTCGTTGTACCACTCGGCAATCCTGGCACCGAGTTCAAATCCATCAAGCCCACGGAACTTGCGCTGCGGGAAACTGCGTGCGTCCTGTCCGATGCGGCACGTGATGACGCTTTGGTCATCGCCGAAGCGAGCCACGTCAACGCCCAGGATTGCCACCATACGCGTGAACTCGATATGCGGCAGCGACCGATTTGCCGCTCCATCGGCAATAGTGCGGCTGATGAATTGCAACGAACTGGCGTTCGGGAAAACGCCACGGATACGCACACGGACAAAGTCGGAGTCTTCGCCGTGCAAATCCACAAGCTTTTGCAGCTCTTCACGGTTGGCCACTGCCGCGTCTCGGCTATCGACGTGCATGTGGCGCCAGCGGTGTCGGTTGCGATGGAAGCACTCGTAGAACGGCCCCGAAGAATTGTTCGGGTTGCCGAACTGGAACCACATCAGTTGCGTATCGCGGTCCGACATGGCGCCTTCGATAACGTCGTTAATCACCTGCGGAATGCCTGAAGCCTCGTCGAAAATCACGATCAATCTTTTGCCGTTGTTGTGCAGGCCTTGGAAGGCTTCCGGATTCGACTCACTCCACGGAATGGCGTCGATGCGCCATGTCTTTTCGTGGCCTGGCTGCCGACACGTCAGCGACAGCGCAGACATATCAAACCACGGCCGAAAGATGCAGAGGTTGTACCACTTCGCCAGCTCGGCAAAGGTCTTGGTTCTGAGCTGAGTCTCAGTGTTGGCCGTCACCACGCCGCGCGTGTCGGCCGCCGTGGCCATAGCCCAAAGCACAAGCCACGCGACAAGCGCAGACTTACCGACGCCGTGCCCGGATGCAACAGCAAGGCGGAACGCCTCGTCAAGAGACATCCCGCTTTTGATGTGGTCGCGCAACTCCGTCAAAACCTTGGTTTGCCACACGTCAGGGCCGGTCATACCTTCGAGGCTGCGCTTGCCCCACGGAAATGCGTTCTGCGCAAAAGCCAAGGGATCAGTCTTCCATTTGCGAGCCAGTCGGACGAGCTTGGCCTTGACTTCCTCACGAGTCGCTACGGCGTTAGACATCCTTCACCCCCGCGACATCCTCAACGAGGTTGTCAGCCATGCCGACCTCAAGCTTCTGGACAAACTTGCCGCGCAGTTTGGCGATTGTCTGCAGTGCCGTATTAGCCCCCTTGGAATCGAAGGCCATCACAAACTTTCCTGTTTCCTGGTCCTTGACGGGCTTTCCGAACATATCGACGACCTGCTTCGGCTTCATGCACATGTCCAGCAGTTCGATAGCGCGCTTCAGCTCGAAATCTTCCTCGAGCTCCAGGCGCTCACTGCGGGCTTGCTGGCGTTCTTCTATTACGCGAGAAATACCAGGTTTTCTAAGGTTTTCAGCACCAACCTGACCAAGCGTTTTGTCATTCCCTTTGTACCCAGCCTTGCGCGCTGCCTCTGTCGCATTTCCCGTCTTGAGATATTCCGAGACGAAGAGCTGTTGCTTGGGCGTTAGCTTTTTCTCCATCGTTTCACCACTTTGAAATCTGCAATTGACTGAGCCCGTCTCGACCCATCGACATAGCTACGCACCGTCCGAACCGGCATATCAAGCATTTCGGATATACGCGCCCATGTGTAGCCTTCTGCCCGAAGTCTTTTTGCCGCTTCAACGTCTTGCTCGAGATACTTTGCATTGGCATGATCTTCGCCCACAGCTCTACCCGAATCATTCACTGCGACACGAAGACGCACTTTGACGAAGCCCGCTGCTTTCAGATCCGCCACCAGTTTGTGGTGCCTCTTCCTTGCGAAAGAGCCAGGGATATACAAACCGAACTTTTGAAGTTGCTTCGGCGAGGCACTTCGCCCTTGCCAAGCTTCCAATTGGCAGAGTTCTCGCTTTGTCGGCGGCGCGAACAAGGAGAGCTGCTGCATCTTCCGGCAGCAGTGTTGAGACCCAGTCTTGCCGTCGAAAGACATCGAGCTGATCCTCATCTGATGACATTTCAAACCCTCCTCAAAGTTCGTTCCCGATAAGCGGCAATGCATCAGCAAAACGAAAGATGCAGAGCCAATCTTTGCCATCACCGCGACAAACAACCACCGGCGTGCGTCCAGACTCGCCAACGCTGCGCACTGCTTGATCCATGAAGTCGTGAACAGCAATGCCTTTCCGACGCTTGACTTCGAAGTTGAAGCGTCCAACCTCAATGTCGCAGCCACCCTCACGAGTCTGTGTGAGGTTGCGGCTGGCTTCTACCCCCAAGCTTTCTCTGAGGATGTGACACACCTCACGTTCTCCGGCCGCACCCTTTGTTCGCTGAGACTTACCCATGACGCTTCTCCTTCTTTGCCCGACGCATATCCCGAACAGCATCAAGAAAACCGAGCTGAAAACGCGTCCAGAGCTCGGGACGACGTCGATAGCTAGGTTGGTATTGGGAGAGTGTTTCTCCGCGCATAGCAGCCCTTCTACCCTCGTCGTATGCGTCTTTGTCTCTGTCAAGTACCTTCATGCGTTCCCCCGTTGAGTCTCGTTGCTCTTTACATGCTTAATCACCCACGTCCTTGCGCTCATTACCTCGTCCCACTTCTCGAGATGCTCAACCAGGTCAATGAACATCTTCGTAAAAAGGCGCAGCTGATACGCCGCAAGGCCCAGAGCGACCGACTGGACGAGCAGCATCACGGCCAAAAAATCTTCCATGTCTTCACTCCCTGAAAATCTGATAACAGCAAAAGACCTCAATGAGCACGACAACAGCGATTAAGCCAATAGCCCCAAAGCTCTCCCATGCGGTCAACAACACAAAAGCCACAAAGGCAATTCCAGCGAAACCACACGCCGTAGCCACAATGGCCTTGCCCAAAGCCTCCCAATTCATGCCGCCTCCTGTCCACCCGGCAATGTCGCCGATTCCACGATCCCGACCAAAATTCGATCGACAGTCTCTCGCAAGCCGTGAGTCAGGTGCGCGGTCTCACCAATGTCCGGGAGCTTTCCGTCGGCTGCCCGAACAGTGATTTGCTCCAGGTCTGCCAAAATTCGCTTAGCGTCCTCGATAGCCTGAAAGGCCTGTTCGGTTTTTTGATTTCTGTTTCGTACAAAGGTTGCGTATGTCATTAAATGGATTCCCTTTCAAAAGAAAATTTGACGTTGTGTGTCCGCACTGTGGAGCCCCAAACTCCCTATCGGCGCTCCCTGTTATTCGAGCTCTCACCTCTAGTTCCGCCGCTTTTATTGATCAATTTCCTGCCGCAGGAGGACACCTAGAGGAAACCACCACTAAACAAGCCTTTAGATTTTTCAACTCTGCCGAATACCAAATTGCAGTGTGTAGGGGATGTGGAAAGGTTGTTTTGTTTGAAAGAGGCAAACTTGTTTTCCCCACAGGAGGTGGAGTCCCTGCTGCTGAGTGCATGCCAAAAGATGCCAAAGAGGTCTTCGAAGAGGCCCAAAGCATCATCAATCTGTCCCCACGCGCTGCATGCGCAATGCTGAGAATCTGTGTTGAACGCATGGTGAATGCATCGGGCGCAAAAGGCGGTAATCTCGACGACAAAATCAATTCTCTTGGCCTTCCTGCGACAATGGCTAGGCTGGCTCACGCCTGCCGACTTGTTGGAAACGATGCCGTTCACAACTCCGTCATTGACTTTTCCGTAGGCAGCGATGAAGCTCTGGCCGTGTCTGGTGCGCTGTCTAGATTCGCAAACCGCCTTGCTGAAGAGCTTTTCGGTATGGCCGCAGAGGCCGATGAGTGGACCGCCAAGATCGAGGCCACAAGACCCAAGAAGAAGAAGTAACCTCATGCCGCCTCCCCAAAGATGTCAGCGGTCAACGACTTGCGACGAGACTCGCCAGAGAATCGCTGTGCTACGCATTTGCCCTTGATACGATCGACGAGACGCTCGCCGATGATCGGCACCAGATCAACCGGCGCCAAATTCGACAGGAAGATCGTCGGTCGGTTTTCGGACAGACGAGCGTCAATCACCTCAAAGAGCAACGTCTGCTCATTGATCGATCCGGACTGAACGCCCAGCTCGTCGAGCACCAGAAGATCAAGATCGACATAGCGTCGAATCGCTGCATAAGAACTCGTCTCGCTATCCGGATGCCACTGCGCACGGATGTAGCCGATCATGTCGGGAACTCGCGTGTATAGACCGGCAGCCTGCGGAAGCAAGGCTTTGATGATCGAAATGGCCAAATGTGACTTGCCGGTGCCAGGATTACCGTAAAAGAGCAGTCCATAGCCGCCTTCTCGAGCCTTTTGCCACCCAGACACGAAACGCTTGGCAAGACTGAGAGCCGCCTGCAGCTCAGGCGTATCGGCAATGAACGTGTCGAAAGTCTTACCTCTGAAATCGGCAGGGATGCATGCGCGGCCAAGAGCCTCTTCGAGACGCTGCCGCTCGCGCTCAGCCTCGATCTGTGCGTAAACAGCAGCGCGACCTCTGGCAGCTTCCTCTTCCTGCAATCGATAGCAGACGGGGCAATAACCATCAGACACTTTGCGTTCACCGACAAAAACCACGCGCGCCACATAGCGGCCATGGGACTCGCAGCAACGCTCTTCGTCGTGCCACTTCACGCAACCGAAACCTTGACCGCCAACGATCTCGGCAAGCGATTGAAATCCTGTTTGCATCATCAAACTCCCCAGTTCGTGGTCCCGTCAGGGTTCACGGATTTGTCGTAATACTCTTTGCCAAAGTGGAATGCCGGGTCTTTGTGCGGAGGCAAGGGCGATTTGCCTAATGTCTTGCCTGTCTCCGGGTACTCTCTGCCGATCCAGCCGAGGAAAATCTTTCGCCAGTTGCCCATCGTCTTTTTGGTAGTCGTGGGCGCATACCTGCCGCGGAGCTTCAGAAAAACTCTCTCTGGCGTTATGTCCTTTCGAACTTCCAAAGCAGCCTGACGCCATTCCGCAGGAAGGGAGTCAGGGAAAGAAACGGTCGGCTCGCGTTTGGCCTTCGGCGCAACTACTACTTTCTTATCCTGTTCCTGTTCCTGCTCCTGTTCCTGCTCCTGTTCCTGGATTCGGGATGGTTGCGGATTGCCATGTGTAATGGCATCCCGAATGGCATTCATAATGTCTTCTGGAATGCCTTCTCTCGTTCCCTCAGGAAGCCCGTCAATCAATGGTTTCAAGCGAATTAAGGCTTGATCTCTGAGATCACACTCGGGAAGCAAATCCAACAATCCAGCCCACGATTTAGCTCCATTCACTCCATTGGGCGGGTTGTACTTCAGGAAGTTCGGAAGGAACATCAAACCAGCCTTTTCATCCGCCATCAGCATGCCCATCTGGCATAGCGTCTGAATGGCATTTGACATGGCATCCGATTGCCATCCGAGATCGAACGCCAATGACACTGACCTTGAGCGGATGAAGCCAAGTTGGTTGGTATCTGGATGCGTCAACAGAAGCAAAAAGGCCAGCTTTGCGCTGTCGTCAAGCTCTCTGAATTTGCGATCGTTCCAGATGCGAACGTCTATCTTTCTGTACCGTGCCATGGCGAACCCCTCGATCAATACAGGCCTTCGAAGAGTTTCCAGTCAATATCCGGACGCAGCTCCCAACGCGTGATCCGACCGTTGGTAACGGATTCGATTTTTGCAGCCAAGGCAACACCAGGATGCCGTTCCTTGCTCGAAATCAGGTTCGTCAAGTACGTGCGCTTGATGCCGCATCGAGTAGCAATGGCTCGCCGTTCTGCAGGCTTGAGCGATTTGAAAAAAGCCGTAGCGTGTTCATTCATGGAGATAAACACCATACAAGTGTACAAATTCACACTGCATGATACACTGATTTGGTGTTACGACGCAACCCCAAACAACACTTCCGAGGTGATGATTTTGGTTAACATGCTGTATATCACTGGAGAAAACCATGCTCGATATACCTGCAATACGAAGACAAAACCTGCAGAAGATTCGGGATAAAAGCTACGCTTCAAATGCAGAACTGGCGCGCGCAATCGGTCGTTCGTCATCCCAAGTCAATGACATGCTTTCGGGCACGAAATCTTTTGGCCCCAAAATCGCCCGTTCTATCGAGGAAAAACTGAAGCTTCCACGCGGTTATCTCGATGAGCCGCATGAACTCGAGAAAGTGCCGATGCGTTTCGGCAAAAAAATCCCCATTATCTCCTTCGTTCAGGCTGGAGACTTTACTAACGCAGGGGACGACTCTTTTGATGAATGGATTGATGTGCCAGAAGATATGCCCGATGGTTCTTACGGCCTGAAAATCAGAGGGAAATCAATGGAACCCGCCTTCTACCAGGGGGAAATCGTTGTTATTGATCCAACACTGTCAGCGAACCCGGGCGACTTTGTCGTGGCCAGAATTGCCAATTCCTCAGAAAACGAAGCGACCATTAAGCAATATGCCGTCACAGGCATTGACCGAAATGGAGTGGAAACGTTCGAGCTGCGCCCTCTGAACCCGCTATTCCCGACCTTTTCGTCAAAAGAACACGACATTGATCTTCTTGGCGTCGTCGTCGAAAAACGAATCAAGATGCGGTAAAACAAATTGTTGACATTTTGCAACTACAGTTAGTTGCAATTGATGTAGACTGAGATGACGCAAACAGACAAACTTAGGGAAAAGTTCAAAAGAATTCCGCCGCCCAACGATTTGACGTGGCCTGAACTATGCCGCGTCATGAGCTCTTATGGGTTCGAGTGGGAATGCCCTGGGGGTGGTTCGCACGGAGCTTTCATCAACAACATACTTGAAGTTGAGATAAAGCCAGCGACAAAACCCCATGGGCGAGCTGAGAAGACAATCCCTACATACCAAGTTCGTCAATACAAACAAAGACTGGACGATCTAGGATTGCTGTAATGACTAAGAAACTAACATATAAAAACTACACGGGTTCCGTCGAATACAGCGAAGAAGACGGAGTCTTTTTTGGGAAGCTTCTATACATCACCGACCTCATTCTTTACGAAGCTGAAAGCAAAGAAGATCTTCAGAAGAGTTTTGAAAACGCGGTCGATGAGTATCTGTCCGACTGCAAACTCCAAGGGCGCACCCCCAATGAACCATGCAAAGGGTCTTTCAACGTGCGCGTCGATCCTGAAACCCATTTGCAGCTGAAGTTTTTAGCCGTTAGGAAAGGCGTTCACCTCAACGAAGTCGTCCGCCGTGCATGCATCGCAGCGATTGAGGCGGACAAAATCAAAAGAACTTATGAGTTTGCACCAGTTCGAGCGGCGTCCTGGAAGTCCGACGGTTTCCCGGGAGGGATCGGGTTATGTTAGAAATTCAGAAGCTCGGCCCATTTAAAGAGATGACACCGACACTCGACTATATCCATATCGAGAACAAGTTCGGTCCGCACGGAGAAGGAGCAGTCCAGCAGCAAATGCAGGTTGCCAACACTTTGTCCGATGACAGAAGAATTCTGTGGGTTGCGCTGGCAATGACTGTCAATCTAACCAGTGCTTCCGACAATAAAAAACCATTGCTCGAGTCGGAAATTCGAGCTCATGTTGGGTATATTTTCGAACAACCTTTAGATAAATCGATCCTCAAAGATCAGGACATCATCAACTTATTCGCAACACCCTTGTACCACCGAGTATCTGAGATGCTACTCAGCAACCTGAGAGCAATGGGATTTGACGTTTCTCTCCCACTAGCAAAACCACCACGGGAGATCGTGAGGAAAGTCATACCTTGATAGATAAACCGCTTGTGCCGCCCTTCGGGGCGGTTTTTTTGTGCCCTAATTTTTGATTCAAATCAAACAACAACCATTTTCCCCACCTTGTTGGTGTTTTCTTGGTGTTGCACTTTGGTGTCGCTTATGGTGTAATTTGCAACACCAAACAAACACCGAAAGAGAACACCATGCTCCACACTCCAACCATCGACACCTTCGGCCTCGCACAGGCCTCAAGAGACATCAGAGATGCCGCTGCGATTCAGGCTCAGTTCCGCAACGATGTCGACGAGCTGATCTACAAGAGCCTCGAAACTGCCAGGGGTGGCACCCGAATCATCCTCGCGGACTACTTCGCGGACTTCTTGGAGGATGCGTTCGGTGCCACCGATGACGCCGACACGTTGCGCAGCGAAGAGCGCGTTGCCGTCCGGGATGCTCAGACCGACGAGGAAGAAGAGGAGGCGGTTCGCCGTCACCCGTGGTGAGGAGAAGGACAAATGACAAATCCCAGCCTCCTCCGAGGTTCCGGCGGCCGAATGATCGCCAAAGGCATCCTCTGCCAGCTCTACTGCCGGCAAACCAAAACCATCGACATCAGCGTCACGAACCTCGACGGCCTCAAGGTCTGGCTCATGGACATCCCGTTTGCGGACTTCTGCATCGGCATCCAAAACCTCAAGGCCAACACCGAGTGCTCAATCAACACGGTCATGTGCAAGTTCGTTGCCGAGTGGTCAGTCACAGACTGCGGCCTCGTGCTCGCCTACAAGGGCGGAGAGATTAGCTTGTCTTCTGGGCGTGCCGGGGCTCTGGCCTTGGTCGAGTACGCCGAGGACTTCATCCGCGAAGTGAAGGAGCAACTCCATGAAGAAGCCTGAAGAAAGTTTCGCGCTGCTGTTCGCAGTGTTCGGCGGCTTCCTCCTTTTGATCCTGTTCGGCATCGGAGGAATGACCGGCTACTGATAAATCGCAGAAGGACTGAGCCTCCTTCTTGATGCGCCCAAGCTGCGGACGGGCTCATAACCCAATCCCTCACCAAGGACGCATCAAAAAGGATGCTCGATAAAGGAGACATCAAGCCGGTTGTAATTCCGGCGGACGCTATGAAGCAGTGTGGCAACTGTGGAGCCGAGCGCGGCACGGCTACGTAGTCAACCGTAGACCGTTAGCGGGGGTGCAGCCGCCCCGTCAGGCCAAGGCCTTTTCGAAAGAGAAGGCCCACGTGAGGCCGTTCAGGTATTCGGAATTTCCGAAGGACTGAGCGGGTTGACGTGGTTATTCGGGGGTATAGCTCAACGGCAGAGCATCGGACTTTGACTCCGGTGATCTAGGTTCGATTCCTAGTGCCCCTGCCAGAAACATTACAACCAGGAGCCGCTCATGAAAGAGGCTTACTTTGACCCGGCACTTCAAAAGCACAGAGAGCGCCAAGCGCTGATTCACAAATGGCAGCACCGCCGGAACCTCATCAAAAAATACCGAGTTCTCATCGCCAGCAGCGCAGTCTCCTTCGCCGGAGTCGCTGCGCTTCTTTTTTGGAAATTCTCACCGCTTTTCTAACCATGGACAAACAACTTGAACGATATGCCTGGTTTATGGCTGAAAACGACATCCGATCTCTCGGAATTTTCGTTGGCATCTTGGAGGCCCTCCAAGCAAACGGGACAGAGATCAGCACCTACGCGCTTAACTCATTCATCGATCAACTGCAGTCTTTGAAAAACGACTTCGAAGAAATTCTTCTCAAACAGGAGAAAAAAGATGACAACCTCTGAACGCCTTGAATGGCTCAAGACACGACAAACAGGCATCGGCGGCAGCGACGTCGCTGCAATCCTCGGTCTATCCAAATGGAAGACACCGCGCGACGTGTACAACGACAAGATCGCTGAGAACCCTGTTGAGGAATCAAATGCCTCCATCGAATGGGGTAATCGACTTGAACCCGTCATCCGTCAGAAGTACGCAGACGTGACTGGTATTCCCGTCACCATCCCGAACACAACATTTCGCCATCCCGAGCATCCGTTCATGATCGCCAACGTGGACGGTCTTCTTCCGGACGGATCCGTGCTCGAGATCAAAACTGCCCGTTCTGGTGCCGACTGGGGCGAAGAGGGCACCGACGAAATCCCCGAGTACTACCTCACGCAGGTGCAGCACTACATGGCCGTGACAGGCGCCAAGATGTGCGATGTAGCCGTGCTGATCGGAGCTAGCGACTTCCGCATCTATCACATCGATTTCGATCCGGAAATTGTCGCGATGCTCATTGAGGAAGAAAAGGCATTCTGGCAGCGAGTCATCGACCGCAATCCTCCGGCGCCGCGCACCTATGCTGAAGCAAGCGCTGCCTTTCCGCGGTCCAAGGCGCAAGCCGTCGAAGCGTCAGATGAAATCCTTCACGAGGCTATCGAGCTCGAATCCGTCAATCGCCAGATCGACGAACTTAAAGAACGTAAAGAAGAGCTGCAGGGACTCATCACTTCCTTTATGGGAGAGTCGGACACCCTAGCCACTGCAGGCAGAACCATTGCCACATGGAAGACAAGCAAGCCGCGCGTCACTTTCGACAGCACCACTTTCAAGGCAAAGCATCCGGATCTCTACACACAGTATTGCAAGGAAGGCAAACCCTCTCGCCGCTTCCTTCTCAAGCTCAAATCGGAGTAGACAAGAAATGACAAACGATGTTGTAGCAAGCCTCAATCCCTTCGGCACACCCACAACCGGAAATGCCATAACGCCGACCACGCAAACCACCGACAGTGCGCGCGCCGTGGCAGAAGTACAGGCAGCACTTGTGATTGCCCGCATGAATCCTCGCGATCAGCGACAGTCGATGGATCGAATCCTCAACGCCTGCTGTCGCCCGCAACTGGCGGAGACTGCGATCTATGCCTACTCTCGCGGAGGTTCCGACATCCAGGGACCGAGCATCCGCCTTGCAGAAGCCATTGCGCAACAGTGGGGCAATATGCAGTTTGGCATTCGAGAACTCAGTAACCACGGCGGCAAGTCCGAAGTTCAGGCGTTCGCATGGGACGTAGAAACCAACACACGCCGCGAAGTGACCTTCAGTGTGCCGCATATTCGTCACACGAAGAAGGGCAGCTACAAGCTCGAAGATCCGCGCGACATCTACGAACTCGTGGCGAACCAAGGCGCCCGACGACTGCGCGCGTGCATCTTGTCGGTGATCCCAGGAGACGTGATTGAGGCCGCCGTCAGCCAGTGCATGCTGACACTCGAGTCTCACAGCGACGTAACGCCGGAAGGCATCCAAAAGCTCGTGACTGCATTCGAGGCAATCGGTGTTTCCAAAGCTCGCGTTGAGAAGTTCTGCCAGTGCCGAGCCGAAGCCATCAAGCCGGCACAGATCATTCGTCTGCGCAGCGTTTATGCCTCAATTAAAGACGGAATGAGCAGCCCCGACGATTGGTTTGAACCTGAAGAAAAACCTGCAGAAGCAAAAGCTTCGTCTGAAAAAAAGACTCTCAAGGACAAACTCAAGGAGCGCAAGGCCAAGTCAGATACCGCTCCGCAACCTATTGAAGAGCCCCCGACAGCATCCGCCACCGTCGCTCATAAGCCAAGCATTCGGTCTACCCCGTCATCTGACTCCAAGGCTGCGGAACCACCACTCGACGAGTCCTGGCTGCGTGCCTATGACACCAATAGAAAATCTCTAACATGATTACAAAATAGGGCAAAGGCGGGATAAAAATACCAAATAAATCAACAATAAATTTTCTTACTTTTTTCGACCACAACACTGTCAAGAAAATGCAACTTCAAATATCTCTCCAACTCTGTTTCAGATACATTATTTTTAGGACCCAAAATTACTTTCTTTATACACCCATGTCCCAACCTAAACAACAATCTCTCCGACATTGAATTACCAGAAAAACGATGAACCAACTCATAACTTCTTGATCCATCTTCTTTTCTATGCCATCTTGACATATCGGTAAGATATTCTTTGAAATATTCATCTGAAATACTAAATATAATTCTCCACTCCTTTTCATCTTTATAATCGCCCAACTTAATCATCCAACACAATATAGCAGCATTTAAAAGGCTGCCACTAGAAATATCTTTCATAAAATCTTTTCCACCGTACTCCTTCATACCACCACTACCTAATATATCATTCAATTCCTCACCACCTAAATCAGAGTACCTAACCCTTTCGAGCGAAACTTTCAAAAAACCTCTCGATTTTTCATTTATCTCATTTATTGTATCTTCAATAACTCCCACATCAAAACCAATGCATATCCCCTTCCCATCATGGGCATATGATCGCCACATCATTAAGCTGTCAGCTTCTTCAGAAAAACAAGACACGAATGTCTTCGTACTCGATAACAATTTATCAAAATAAGACTTAGCAGCACTTCTAGAAATACTTCCAGAACCACTTAAAGTTTTTCTTATCAAAGCATAAAGAACAAGACTTTCACTAGGATCATTTAAATGCCTATAAGACGTCATTTGAAGATAACAGTCAACACCGGGGAAACTCCGACTCAAGTCGCCATCGTCACTCGTTCCCCCAGAACGAACCTCCCCAATAATTTTCGACAAAGTTTCTAATGAACAATAGTGATAGAGAATTTTCGGCTTCACCTTAAAGCTCCATTGAAATAACGATTAGCAAGCACAGATACCAATAAACAACTTCTCCACCAAAAAAGTGGAAACAAGGTTAACAACCTCACACTAACGCATAACGCGAAGAACATTTGAGAAAAATGCGTGATCTGGTATGCATACAAAAAGCACACGTGTCAAGCGACAACCGGACGGACCCACAAATCGACATAAAAAATGACCCTCTTGT
>ERZ791929.405-NODE-405-length-34842-cov-12.653692_pt1 | contig 34842 bp, 28 predicted proteins | sample MGYA00510129_ERZ791929 | MGnify/ENA primary metagenome ERZ791929 (study PRJEB30046, sample SAMN00792049) | human gut metagenome | study: EMG produced TPA metagenomics assembly of the A metagenome-wide association study of gut microbiota in type 2...
GAATCAATCAGGCGCACCTCTTTGGTCGGCACCATATCAGTGCACGAAAAAAAAGAGGTAAACAACACTATACCTATTATATATAAAGGAAAACGTAAACTCATTTTTGACTATTAACTGTTTTCAGAAAGCAAATCTACAAATATTTCCGATAAGTTGGAGAGAAAAATATTTTTTATACAATAAGTCCTTCTAAATAATAAGAGAAATTCCTACCTTTGCAGGCAAATTAACAAATAGGTAACATCTATTACAAAATGAGCGAAAAAGCACCCTTTATGGTATTCTCGGGAACGAACTCGAGATATCTTGCAGAAAAAATCTGCGCGAGCCTGGATTGTCCTCTGGGAAATATGAACATTACCCATTTTGCCGATGGCGAATTTGCGGTTTCATACGAGGAGTCAATTCGTGGCGCACATGTATTCCTGGTTCAATCCACTTTCCCTAACTCAGACAACTTAATGGAACTTCTCCTGATGATTGATGCTGCTAAACGTGCATCAGCAAAGAGTGTTGTGGCTGTAATCCCCTATTTCGGATGGGCTCGTCAGGATAGAAAAGACAAACCTCGTGTATCTATCGGGGCTAAGTTGGTAGCTGATCTGCTGTCTGTTGCAGGTATCGACCGACTGATTACGATGGATTTGCATGCTGACCAGATCCAGGGATTCTTCAATATCCCGGTAGATCACTTGTACGCATCAGCTGTATTCCTCCCTTACATCCAGTCATTGCAATTGGAAAATCTGGTTATTGCTACACCGGACGTAGGAGGTTCAAAGCGTGCCAGCACTTTCTCCAAATACCTTGGCGTACCATTGGTACTCTGCAACAAATCACGTGAAAAAGCCAATGAAGTAGCATCTATGCAAATCATCGGTGACGTGGAAGGTAAAAACGTTGTCTTGATTGATGATATCGTAGACACAGCAGGAACAATCACCAAAGCAGCCAACATCATGTTGGAAGCCGGTGCCCAATCTGTACGCGCTATCGCCAGTCATTGCGTAATGTCTGATCCGGCTTCTTTCCGTGTGCAAGAGTCTGCCCTGACAGAAATGGTATTTACTGACAGTATCCCTTACGCTAAGAAATGCCCGAAAGTGAAACAGTTGAGCATTGCTGATATGTTTGCTGAAACAATCAAACGAGTAATGAATAATGAATCTATCAGTTCACAATATATCATTTAAATGAAGAATGATAAATGAAGAATGAAGAATAAGAAAGCCGGCTAATTTCAAGTTTAGCCGGCTTTCTTATTTGTCTCAACATACTAAGAATTTGAATTGGTGATAGTAAGCAACCAATTTTTCATTCATCATTCATCATTCTTCATTTTATTGGAGTCTTCCGAATTTATAGGTTCCTTTTTTAATCACTTTTCCATCTTTATCTGTTTCTACAAAAGGACCATCCTTCTTTCCTTGTTTGAAAAAGCCATCGAAGCGATTACCATCTTTGTCAATTTGTACGCCTTGCCCCTCTTCCAATCCATCAACGAACCCACCTTTATATTGCATACCAGCAACGGTTTTCAGAGTACCTTGTCCATTGGGACGGTTATCTTTCCAGTCACCGTCATAAACATCGCCATTGCTCCATTTATAAACTCCCTTGCCGTCACGCTTATTGTTTTTCCAGCTTCCTTCATACACAGCACCATTCGCCCAGGTAAAAGTACCTTTTCCGTCTTGCATGCCGTTCTTGAAATTACCTACATATTTATCACCGTTAGCATGGTAATAAACTCCTGGACCGGTTCGCTCACCTAAGAGATACGAGCCCTCATAACGGTCGCCCGTGTGAAAGTAATAAGTACCTTTTCCATGTTGAATATCATCCGCCCAGTCACCATCATATTTATCTCCATTGGTATACTCAAATACCCCTTTTCCGTGACGAACATCATCTTTCCAGTCTCCATCGTATTTACAGCCGTCATCCCAGTTCATGATACCTTTACCGTTCTTCTTATCATTTTTCCAGTGACCGGTATATTTGGCACCGTTTGCCCAAGTATATGTACCTTCGCCTTCACGCTTATCATTTACCCAATGACCTACATACAAATCACCGTTATGATAATACATAGTTCCTTCACCATGCTGATAATCCTGATACCACATACCGTCGTAACGGTTATTATTCATAAAATAATAGATACCTTTTCCGTGCTGCTGATCCTGGAACCACTGTCCTTCATACTTTTCTCCGTCGGGGAACATATAAATTCCATATCCTTCACGTTTCCCTTTCACATATTCACCTTCAAAGACATCACCGTTTTTAAAAACCGTTTTTCCTTTTCCGTTCGGTTTTCGGCCTTTCATTTCTCCCGTATAGACACTACCATCTTTAAAAGTATAGTTGCCAATCTTTATTTCAGTGGAGAATGTATCTTTAATTTTTCCGAAAAATCCGCCTTTCTTTCCTTCATTTTCTTGTGCCATTACTCCCTCTTGTGCGAGGAGAGCCAATAAAAGTGTAGTATATAGATATTTCCTCATTGGTTTTAGTCGTTACTCATTTTAGAATTACAATTTGGACAAAGATACAATTTCTATCCCAAACAGCCCACTTTCGGAAAGCAATTTATGACAACTTTTTACCTGCAATGACCTCTTTTAATGTCTCTTTGCACAAATAGCGCTGTGCCAAATCTTGTATTTCTGCAGGAGTAACCTCGTTTACAGCCAGCAGAGAACGTGAAAAGTAGTCATCATCCAGACCGGAAGTAGCAATAAAGATCCATGCATCCGAAAGTGAGAAAGGAGACTCATAACTACGGCACATTTCGCCCAACATATAGTTGCGTACGATAGTCAGTTCTTCCATCGACACAGGTTCCTGATGCAGACGGTCAATTTCATGATATACTTCCTGTATCAACGGTTCCACATATTCATTATCCGTTTCTGTCGAGATAGCCAGCAATCCGCTATCCGGATAAAACATGATTCCTGCTGAAATGCCATAAGTATACCCCTTTTCTTCACGGATATTAGACATCAGACGACTGCCGAAATATCCTCCGAATAAAGTCATCAATACCCGGAGTTTCAGATAATCAGGATGGTTACGAGTGATGGTTGTATATCCCATCTTTACAGCACTCTGCATGGCATCCTCACGTTCTATAAAAATCCTCTTTTCGGGAACGGCAGTAAAAGGAAAACTTAATTTCGATGCCGACTGTTGATGTTGACCAAAAGAAGTGCCGAATGTATCCGTCACCCGGCTGATAATATCCTCCGTCACCTTGCCGGACAAGAATATAGAGCAATTGCCCGAATGGTAATACCGTTCATAAAATTCACGAAGCACTTCCGGAGTGATAGCATGATAATCTTCCTCCACCACTATTTTACCACATGGATGCTGTTCACCATAAAGCGACTTCAACAGACTGCGATGTGCCAGGAAATCAACTTTGGAAGTATTGACCAGATATTGTTGGATATTGGTATCGAGGATAGTATGCAATTCTTTTTCCGGAAAAAGTGGTTCTTTAATCATGGATTCTACCACTTCCAATGTTTTCGCCAAATACTTATTCAACGAATAAACAGTGATGTATGCATACTCCGACGAGCTGGACAGTTCCAGCCACGAACCGTAGTAATCCAGTTTCTCGGCAATGGTGGCAGCCGTATATTTTGTCGTACCTTCGCGCAACATCCGGTTTGTAAACAAGGCTTGCAGTTTCTGCGACTGCTGCCAACGGGCTCCAGCGAAAAGCACATCTATGCGTACTACTTCCTGTTCACCCGCATTAATAACAGTCAATGGAATACCATTTGGCAATGTCATTCGGACGGGAGGAAGTATACGAAAATTTTTCAGGGTTTGTATTTCAGGTTGTATTTTACGATCCATACGATTAGATTCTATTCTTCAAAAACTCTTCTGCCCGTTCCAAATCTTGCGGGGTATCGATTCCAATGGTTTCTACTTCACTAATGCCCACCTTTATTTTATATCCGTTCTCCAGCCAACGGAGCTGCTCCAAAGATTCAGCCAGTTCCAGAGAAGACTGCGGAAGCATGGTTATCTCCTTCAGCACATCTGCACGATAGGCATACAGTCCGATATGCTTGTAGTAGGTATGTCCCTTCAGCCAGTCCTGTTTCTCGGCATTACGCTGATAAGGAATAATGGATCGGCTAAAATAAAGCGCGTTCCAGTTCGTATTGACTACCACTTTCGGTGAATTTACGTTTTCCAGTACAGCAAACGGTTCATCTGCAGTAAAAGGTTTCACCAGCGTGGCAATCTGCGTGGTTACATCTTCGAAACAAGCCTTTACCGCATCCAATTGTGAAGGCTGAATAAAAGGTTCATCTCCTTGTATATTAACTACGACATCAAAGTCACCTCCAATCTTTGTGCAGGCTTCATAACAGCGGTCCGTACCGCTTTTATGATGAACAGAAGTCATCACAACCTTACCTCCGAACGCCTTGACAGCAGCTTCAATACGCTCATCGTCCGTGGCTACATAAGCGTCATCCAAAACGCCAGCCACTTGCTCATACACACGTTGTATAACAGTTTTTCCACCCAACATAGCCAACGGTTTTGCAGGGAAACGAGTGGATGCATAGCGGGCAGGTATAATTCCAAGAAATTTCATCTACTTAATAAATAATGAAGAATGGAAGGCAGATAATGACTGTTGTATATATCCCCTTTGCCAATCCTCCGGTTTTACTATTTTGTTATCATATAAAAGCATGTCAATGTCCAGACAAACTTTCTCCTCTTTTTTATCTTCCGGACGACGTCCGGACCTCTGTTCTATATCTTTCAGCATTTTCCTCACTACCTCTTCATCTTTATCGGAAAAGAACATAACCACTTGGTTGGCAAACAAGGCCGGATTCTTAAAAAATAAAGGTTCAGTTTCCAATTCGGGCGCAAAACATATAGAAGAGAACGATTCAGTCAGTTCCTGTCTGGCAAAAGTCAAATTCTCTTTCCTGTTGTAATTACTCCCTATGCAAACAATATACCTATGCATTAAAAAATAAGTATTTAAGTATTAAGTATTAAACATTAGATATTAGAGATATTACACCTACAGTTCAGTGCCCCAAACGCTACGGTTAATACTTAATACTTTATACTTAATACTTATTTCAGACTTAGTTAAAAAGATCGTCCAATCCCCCCTCTTCTATCACCTCTCCGTCCGGAGTTTCCGAACCGGCACACGGATCAAACCCTTCAGGAAGTTTGAATTTTTCCTGCTGGTCATATCCCAAAGTCGGGTCATCATACACTTTCTTCATATACAGTGCCCAAATAGGCAAAGCAGCAGCAGCTCCCTGTCCATAGGTCATTTTACCGAAGTGGATGTCACGTTCGTCACCACCTACCCAACAACCGGATACCAGCGAAGGAGTGAATCCCATAAACCAGGCATCAGAGTTATCATTGGTCGTACCCGTTTTTCCACCCATATCGGCGGTAATTCCATAACGACGAACACGTCCACCTGTTCCTTCATTAATAACGGCGCGCAACATAACCAGCATTTTATATGCACTTGAAATACTTATCACCTCCTCCATTTGCGGTGCAAAGGTAGAAAGCACATTACCATCACTATCTTCAATGCGTGTAACAAACAATGGAGCCACACGAATTCCTTTATTGGCAAAAGCTGTATATGCACTTACCATCTCACCCACAGAAATTTCACAAGGTCCCAGACAAAGCGAAACCACCGGGTCAATTGCTTTATTACGAACCCCAAAACTATGGATCAAACGTACAAGATTATACGGATTCAGTTTGCCCATCAGATAAGCAGAAATCCAGTTATCAGAATTAGCCAATCCCCACTTCAGAGTCACCATTTCCCCATAACGTTTATTGTTTGCATTACGAGGCGTCCAAGGAGTTCCGTTCTCATCAATCAACGTTTGCTCTACGTGGCGTGTCTGATCACAAGGAGAAAAGCCATTTTCCATTGCTAATGTATACAAATACGGTTTGATAGTAGATCCCACCTGACGACGTCCCACCATTGCCATATCATACTGGAAATATACATAATTCGGTCCGCCTACATAAGCCTTCACATGTCCGCTTACCGGATCCATCGACATGAATCCTGTCCGCAAGAAAGATTTGTAGTAACGGATGGAATCCATCGGTGTCATAATTGTATCTTTATCTCCTTTCCAGGAAAAGACGGTCATTTCTTCCGGGGTATCAAACGCTTTACGGATCTGCTGTTCCGAAGCTCCCGCCTCTTTCATAAGACGATAACGATCCGTCTGCTTCATTGCTTTCGTCAGCAACTCTTCTACTCGTTTTTCCGGTAGTGATCTTGCATACGGGGCATTTTTGCTTCCCTCTTTTTCTTTGAAGAATACAGGTTGCAAATAGTCACCCAAGTGTTCTTTTACGGCATCCTCTGCATATTGTTGCATACGTGAATTGATCGTTGTATAAATCTTCAATCCATCTGTATAGATGTTATAATTCGTACCGTCTTTCTTTTTATTTTTTGCACACCAGCCATACAACGGGTTAGTTTCCCACGCGATAGAATCTTCGTAGAATTTCTGCATTTGCCAACCACGATAATCACTTTTTACCGGTTTCGGTGCTGTCATCACACCACGGAGATATTCGCGGAAATAGGTAGCCAATCCCTCTTTGTGGTCAACGCGGTTATATTTTAGTTTCAGCGGAAGAGCCTGCAAAGAATCACATTCTGCATCTGTGATATAACCAGCTTTACGCATCTGCTCAAGCACTACATTACGACGGCCACGCGAACGTTCGTTGAAACGAACCGGATTGTAAAGCGACGGATTCTTACACATACCAACCAGCGTAGCCGCTTCTTCAATCTTCAAATCCTTCGGTTCGCAGCCGAAATAGGTATGCGCAGCAGTTTTAATACCAACCGCATTATTCAGGAAATCAAATTTATTGAGATACATACTCAATATTTCCTCTTTGGTGTAGTAACGTTCAAGCTTCACCGCAATCACCCATTCAATCGGTTTCTGGAAAAGACGTTGCAGTGTATTTCTCGCCACATTCTCTGTAAACAACTGTTTGGCAAGCTGTTGCGACAAGGTACTACCTCCACCTGCATTTTTCTGAAACATCAAACCACGTTTTACAAACGCACGAAACAATGCCTTGGCATCAATTCCTGAATGTTCGACAAAACGAACATCTTCCGTTGCAATAAGAGCATTGATAATACTAGGCGACAAATCCTTGTAAGCTGTGTACACCCGGTTTTCCTTACTGTAAGACCACGTACCAAGCACTTTTTCATCTTCAGAGAAAATCTCCGTTGCAAATTTATAGCTCGGATTCTCAAGTTCCTCTACAGGAGGCATATAGCCAATCCAACCCTTTGAGATAGAGACAAAGATGACAACAATAGCCAACACAATGACTGCCAGAAATATCCAAAGAGCCTTTATTATTTTTCGAATCATGTTTTTTCTTGCTTAAAATGACGCATTTAATTAAGGTACAAAGGTAGATAAAATCCGCTATTCAGCCAACGAGTTTGATTATAATTTCTATTTTGTTAAAATATGGAGCGGCACTCATAACAAATAGTACGAAACCAAAAAGAAAGAACGTTTGTTTGGGAAAGTAGCGGAAAGGAAGTATCTTTGTCTACACTTATTCAAAGTATATTCATATAAAAGGTATAAATTATGGAATATGTATTATCAGACAGGAAGTTGTTACCTTATGGTATGATGAACTTCGAGGACATTCGTTTGGACAATTATTATTACGTGGATAAAACCGCTTTCATCCCTTTGATAGAGCAGTCGGATCGTTTCTTCTTTTTTATCCGTCCGCGTCGATTCGGAAAAAGTCTGACCTTGAATATGCTTCAACATTATTATGACATACGTACCAAAGATAAGTTTGACGCTTTATTTGGCGACCTTTATATCGGAAAGCACCCTACGAAAGACCGTAATAGCTATCTAGTAATAAAATTAAATTTCTCAGGAATCAGTGGAGATTTACACAGCTACCGCAAAGGTCTAGACGAACATTGCAAAATCGTATTTGACTATTTCTGCGATGTTTATGCCGACTATTTACCCGAAGGAATCAAAGAAAAAATGAACGAAAAAGACGGGGCAGTCAGCCAATTCGAATATCTGTTTACGGAATGCGCTCGTGTAAATCAAAAGATTTATCTCTTCATTGATGAATATGACCATTTCACCAATACAATACTCTCTGATGTCGACAGCATGAACCGTTACACTGATGAGACACACAAAGAAGGTTATTTACGTGCCTTCTTCAATAAAATAAAATCCGGTACCGACTCCAGCATCAAACGTTGTTTCATCACAGGTGTCAGTCCCGTAACAATGGATGACTTGACCAGCGGCTTCAATATCGGCACTAATTACTCCCTTTCATCAGAATTCAATGAAATGATGGGATTCACAGAAAGTGAAGTTCGCGAAATGTTAACTTATTATTCTAATACAGGGCATTTCAACCATACCATCGATGAATTGATAGAAATTATGAAACCGTGGTATGATAATTACTGCTTTGCACAAGAATGTTATGGTCAAACCACTATGTACAATTCTAACATGGTGCTTTATTTCGTCAAAAACTACATCCGATACGGTGAAGTACCGAAGGACATGGTAGAAGACAACATCCGTATCGACTACGAGAAATTGCGTATGCTCATCCGCAAAGATAAAGAGTTTGCGCACGATGCTTCCATCATACAGACCTTAATAAGCCAAGGCTACATCACTGGAGAAGTGAAGAAAGGATTTCCAGCCGCCAGTATTATTGATCCAGACAACTTCATCAGCCTACTCTATTATTTTGGTATGCTTACTATTAATGGTACACATGAAGGAAAGTGCAAACTCACCATTCCTAATCAAGTAGTCCGCGAACAGCTTTACACCTATCTATTGAACACTTACAATGAAGCCAACTTAAGCTTCAGTAATTATGAAAAAAATGAATTATCCAGTTCACTCGCTTATCGAGGTACATGGAAAGCATATTTTGATTATATAGCCGATTGCCTGAAGAGTTATGCCTCCCAGCGTGACAAACAAAAGGGAGAATTTTTCGTGCATGGTTTCACATTAGCCATGACTGCACAAAACCGATTCTACCGTCCCATTTCGGAGGCAGACACACAAGAGGGATATGCCGACATCTTCCTATCTCCATTATTGGATATTTATCCCGACATGAAACACAGCTACATAATCGAGTTGAAATATGCCAAATACAAAGATTCAGAGAATCGTGTGGAAGAATTACGATTGGAAGGTATCGCCCAAACAAACCGTTATGCTGATACTGATACAGTGAAAAATGCAATTGGCACCACACAGTTGCATAAGATTGTAGTAGTGTATAAAGGAATGGAAATGAGAGTATGCGAGGAAGTATAATTCTCTAATTATATCTAAAACACAAACAGGCGGGATTTTTCCCGCCTGTTATTCATTCATAAATATACCTATTTATAAGATAATCAATTACAAGTTTGCTGCCTGTACACCGACCACTCCGGCAATTGCACCAGCAACAGCAATAATCACTTTCAAAATAATACTCCACGTTTTTTTCATAGACATTTTTCTTTTTTATTAAACACTAAATAAACACCCTAACCATCAATCATTAATTGACAATTCATTATGCGGCAGGATCCGGTGCTTCTCCGCTACCGCCACCTTCATTTCCTCCACCTTCTTCTCCACCATCATCCGGTTTTTCAGGATCATTAGGAGAAATAGTCATATTAAGCTTCTTCAGATATTCATCCAAGCTAATCAAATCCAACTTCTCATCTGCACGGGTGGCAGTCTTTGTAACGCGCAGCTCTTTATTCGCCTGAAAAAAGATACGAACACTCTCTACACTTTTGGCATTAATGTCCTTCGCTAGTTCAGCACCTTTCGAACGAGCAGTCAACATAAAGACACCCAAACCTTCAATATTCACAGACTTACCTTCCAGCAGCTGCTCCTTCATCTTTTCCACAAAATTTTGGATCACACTCTTGATATCACCGACAGACAACGAAGAACGATCCTGCATTTTCTGTGCAATATATTTCAGATTGACAGACTGACCTAAAGTGATCAGATGCGGATAATATCTCTTGGGAGAATTGGGAACACGCGGATCCGTCGGCCGCGTAATGACTTTGTAAATTACACTCATACTACGTTTTTTTAAAGATTTAAATTCAAATTATTTATTCACGTTTTGTTGATCAACACTGCAAAGGTGAAGCTTTTATTCCGGATAGAAAAGAAAAAAGCTCCGTGTGGAGCTCTTTATATTCATACTAGTATATAACAATTTATTAATCAGCAATATAATTAAACTTTTAGAATTTTCCATTCCCCTATTGTACACTGTTCGCTATCAAAACTGACAGCCACCTTTACTATAGGCAATCCGCACAAAGCAAAACGTTTGGGGTAATTCTTCAGATCAATTTGCTCCATCGCCCTATCCGCACTCTTGTCCAGTTTCAATTCCATCACATACAACGTAGTCTTTGTACGAAGCACCATATCCACCCGTCCACTGGCAGTACGAACCTCCACATCTACATAATAGCCCAACAAACTGAATATAATATAAAACATCTGTTGGTAATGCCCCTCATATTTCGTATTATCACATTGAGGAATGGTAGACAGAAACGTTTGCAAACGACGTAAAGCAGCATCCATATCACCATTACGAATATCACGGGAAAGATAAGCTACCATAGTATTGGTTTCCGGTGTTTTACTAGCAACATAATTAGGAAGAAGACTTTTCATCAAACCTATTCTTACCTCCTTATTAGGAATATCCAATGTATATAAATCTAACTCCTTATCATAATCTTTTATCGTGATATAGCCACTTTGATATAACAATGGAGTAATGCTCACCATCCTTTCTGTAGGTGCATCAAAATCCTCCGCAACCGCAGTTTTTCTCCCTATCTCGGAAGGCGCTACACCAAATTTATCCAGCATCTTTATCAAATAAGTAGGCGTACCACTACCAAACCAATATGAATTAAATTTACCATCTGCAAAAGCGTTAAGCAAACTGAATGGATTATATATATCAGGAGACGGATAAGTGAAATGATAGCCGTCGTAGTTTTCTTTCAGTTTTGCCAATACCTCTTCAGAAGTAACCTCCAGTTTTTGAGCTAATGTGCCTACATCATCTTTCATTTGGGCAAGTATCTCGTTTTCCGTAATACCGCAAATGGCAGCATAAGACTCATTCATGCTAATATTCTTGATATTGTTCAATTCACTAAATATACTAAGTTGGGAGAATTTGGTGATACCGGTCAAAAACACATACCGCAAATAAGGATCACACGCTTTAAGAGGGCTGTAGAAATTGCGCATGATGTTACGCAATACGCCAAGCCTCTCTTCCTCGTGTACTACATCCAGCAGAGGAGCATCGTATTCATCTATCAGCACAACCACTTGTTTCCCTGTCTGCTCGTAAGCGCGCTTGATGAGTCCTTCAAGACGCTGATTTGGATTAACCTCTCCCTCCATCTTTCCGTAAACCTCCTCATAACGGATTAGCTTCATATTCAACTCTTGCAACAGCTGTTCACAGTCTGCATGTTTGGCGGTACTCATATCAAAGTGAAGCACCGGATATTCCACCCAGTCCTCCTCTAGTTTTTCCATAGCCAACCCCTGAAATAACTCTTTCTGACCGGAAAAATAACTATGTAACGTAGAAGTTAGCAATGATTTGCCAAAACGCCGTGGACGGCTCAAGAACATATAGCTAGAAGCCGAATGAGTCATCCGATAAACATATTCCGTTTTATCAATATAAAGGTAATTCCCTTCCCGTATCTTCGAAAAAGTCTGTATCCCAATGGGATATCTTCGTAAATTTTCCATTTCAATTCGATTTTTCACAAAGCTACAAAAAATATTCATCACGCCATTCACTGTTTTACAAAAAAAATATCAACGATCTTCACAGACAGTTGATATAATAGAAATCACATCGGATTTGCACCGACATGAGGGCGTTGATCAGGAATACACCGCTGTATATTTCCTGACCACAAAATGTAGGGTTCTTCATGTGTGTAGCATGAAGTTAGGGACCTACATATTCCATCTCACTTTTGTGTAAAGTATTAAAAGTACTCTATGACATTATTAACTTAAAATAGAGGTCATCAATGGATCTCATCTATGCATCCAGCATCGAAGTTTATTGACCATTATATTGGTTGGATTTACTATTCCTTGTCGTGAGTTTGTTCTCCATATCCATAACCGTAACCGTATCGTTTACCATAACCGTAATACTTGCCATATTTGCCATAACCGTAATAATAACCGTACTTTCTTCTCTTCAGATCCAAACCATTAATTACAGTACACAGCTTAGGTAATTTATTATTTTCAGCAAGCTCATTGATCAAAGTATACTCATTCTTGTGAGTATAATCTGCACGACAAACATAAACAGATAAATCAGCCACATGTCCTATCAGCAATGTATCAGTTACCATACCAACAGGAGCTGTATCTAAAATTACATAATCAAAATTCTTCTTGAGTGTTTCAATCGCTTTATCCAATCCATCACGTGCCAACAATTCGGTCGGGTTAGGAGGAACTGTTCCACCAGGAAGAATATACAAATTCTTGCTAACATCAGAGGGTTGTACCAAATCCATCAAGTTCTTTTCCGGATTAGCCAAATATTGAGTTATACCCACTTCTTTTCTTGGAATATTAAATACCTTATTCAAACCCGGTTTACGAATATCCAAACCGACAATAATAACCTTTTTGCCTAATAAAGAAAGACTGATAGCAAGATTAGCAGAAATGAAAGATTTACCTTCACCACTAACTGTAGAAGTAACTAAAATCACTTTCTTATCATTTTCAAGCATAAATTGAAGATTCGTTCGGATATTACGGAAGGTTTCGCTCATCAGGTTGTTTTGATTCTCAAACACAGCAATAGCTCCCTGCTTTTCATCTGTCAATGGGATATCACCGACAATAGGTACATTAGTCAGTTTTTCTACATCAGAACGTCCCTCAATCTTGAATTTGGTTAATTCAAGCAAATAAATAACTCCCACCGGAATTCCGACTCCTAACACTAAAGCGATCAGGTAAATCATCCTACCTTTAGGAGACACAGGAGCATCATCCGCTATAGCATCATCTATAATCTTTGCATTGTTGGCAGTAGCAGCCAAAGTTATAGCATTCTCCTCACGCTTCTGAAGCAACATTAGGTAAAGCCCAGCCTTTATCTCTTGTTGACGTGCAATACTCACAAACTCACGCTCCTGGCCAGGTGCCTCACTAATACGACGGGAATAACGGCTCGCTTCACGATCCAAATCCGCCTTTGTGATAAACAACCCACGCAACACCCTGTCTAAAGAGACTTGTACATTCTCTTTCATTGCACCAATGCTGGTATCCAAGTTTATAATGGTAGGATTATTCTCTGTTGATGTACGCAGCAAACGTTTTCTCTCAACAAGCACATCATTATAGCGATTAATGGCAGCCGCAAGATTTACATCCTGCAATCCAATATTACTAGGTAGGACCTCATAACCTTCATTCTGCATATATTTCTGCAAATCCTGCAGCAAATTAATCTGGGTTTGATTCTCCACACGTTTCTTTTCATATTCAGCACTACCCGTCAATGCAATCTGTGCATCACTGGTCAAATCCGTAATACCTGCCCCGCGTTTGAAACTTTCCAGGTCCTTTTCCGTACTACCCAGTTCTTTGGAGATAATACTAATACGTTCATTGATAAATTCGGCTGTTTTCTGTGCCACTTCATTCTTATCATTATTCGTATTGATATTATACATCTCCAATAATTTATTGATAAAATCCTTGCCGCGTTGTACATTTGAATTTTTCAAAGATATAACAGCCACAGAAGTGGTTTTGGAAGTCGGCTCAATAGTCATACTCCCACAATACCCTTTCGCTACAGCCAAAGGGTTATTAATCACTGCCGTAATATTACGTACAGTCTTTCCCGAATCTATAGTTTCTTCCGATGTTCTTTTAGAAGATAATGCCGAGTCCGGCGTCAGGAAAAAAGCCAATGTCCCTTTATCGGTAGGAAAAACCGCCGGTAACTTTTCGAAATGTTTCTGATATTCATCATCACCTATCTTCACATTCACATCCAGACTTCCTTGTGGTTGTAATGCCATCTCTACAATCATCGGTTTCTCCAACAGATCAGCTTCCTGCGGAGTCAGACTCACTTGTACTGGTGAAGTCTTATACAAGTTTTTGGAAGGAAACTCATCCTTGTCTGCATAAGAAATATAGAGTCCCAAATCTTCAACCACCTCTTTGACAATAGTCTTTGAACGGAGAACTTCAATCTCGTTGTCAATATTCTGCGAAGAAGAAATCATACCATCCAACCCCAGACTCTCCAACCCGGAAAGCATTCCGGCACTACCACCTTTCTTATCATCCTTTATTAAAACCGTAGCGGAAATATTATATACAGGAGTGGATACATACAAATAGACCCATGCCGCAATCAAACACGCCACAACCGCCCCCACAAACCAAGGCCAGTGGATCAAATATTTAAACAATAGTTCCTTAACGTCTATATTTTCTTCCTTAGATTCTTTTGCTTCGTTGAAATCTGTTTCTTTCATTGCAAATCATTATTTTAAAATATTTACTAATAGGCTGACGATAGACACCAAGATAGAGGTGGCAGAGAACCAAAGACTGGTACTGTTGCCTACATCTGAATTTCGAGCCTTTGCTTTATTGGGAGTTACATAAACAATATCATTCTGTTGCAACCAATAGTAAGGTGAAAGAATGGTTTCGGCCTTGTTCAAATCCAAGGTTACAATCTGCTGTTTGCCGTTTGCGTCTTCACGAATCAACTTCACATTATCACGAAGACCGTATACTGTCATATCACCAGCCATGGCCAATGCCTCCAACAAATTTACCTTCTCATTGGAAATAGTAAAAGTTCCGGGACGGGTAACCTCACCGATAACAGATATTTTATAATTTACCATACGGACCGTTACAATGGGAGTCTCCTTCATATAAGGCTTCAATTTATCTATAATCAGCTGTTCTGCTTCCCTTTTCGTTAAGCCTCCTAACTTCAATTCTCCTAACACCGGAAAATTTATGTTTCCTTCATTATCTACCAGATAAGGTTGTAATACAGGTTGCGTAGTCACATAAGACGAAGTACTCACAGCTATTCCGGCATTGCTGGCAACCGTCAGGTTAAAAGGTATCGCAAGTTCAGGATTAGTACATGATACCACAATAGTCAACAAGTCCTTGGGCATGATCTTGGCATCATACAATTTTTCCTGTTGTTCAACCTCGTTCACTACTTCCACATTCTGGAAATAGGGAACCTTTTTATAAGACTGGCAGGCAGCCAATAGGAATGGCAACAATAGTAGCCACAAACTTCGTTGGTTTAGTCTTCTCATCATAATTCTTAAATTCATAATTAAACGCCCTTTAATTCCTAAGTTTTTTATTATTTTTTATTGTCAATTATCTAATATGCCTCTTTTTCTCCATGTATAGCATTATACACCGTCTTATACATGATATATAAATCCAATAAAAAAGTCCAATGCTCTATATACCAGATATCACGTTGCACACGTCCCTCCATCTGCCAGAGCTCTTTCGTCTCACCGCGAAAGCCCGTCACTTGAGCCCAGCCAGTTATTCCAGGTTTAACGAAGTGACGAACCATAAACTTGTTTATCAGATTAGAATATTCCTCCGTATGCTTTAACATGTGAGGACGGGGACCTACAATAGACATATCCCCTTTCAATACATTGATAAATTGAGGCAATTCGTCCACACTCGTCTTTCTCATTATCTCTCCGATACGTGTTTTACGAGGATCATTTTCCGTAGCCTGAAGAGTATCACATTGCGCATTAACCTTCATTGAACGAAACTTGTAACACCAGAACTCACGCCCATCTTCACCACTACGTTTCTGCTTAAAAAAGACAGGACCGGGAGAACTTAACTTGATCGCGACTCCAAAGAATATATAAACGAACGGAAAAACCGTAATAAGAAATAACCCTGAACAAACAACATCAAAAGCACGCTTGATAATACGATTCTCCAGTGATTCCAATGGCTCACAACGAATAGAAAGTACAGGAACATTCCCCAATAATTCAAAATGCATTCTACGCTTCAAATAATTACGGACATTAGGAACACTAAAAAAACGGACCAGATGGTTTTCACAGTAATTAATGATGGGAACAATCTCCGCACTGCGCACAGAAGGAAGACTACAATAAAGCTGATTAATCTCTCCCGCATGTTTTTCTAAAAAAACACTTACTTCATTGGGTTGTCCCAAATATGGAACATCCTGCGGATAACAGTCCGAAGGAAAATCCTCGAAATAACCCATTACACGATAACCGGACGTAGGATCATCCGTCATCGCATGATAAAGCTCCTGCATATTCTCATGGCTCCCAACCAATACTACCTTGCGGACATTTCCTCCCTTTTTCCGATAAAGCTCCAGAAAGTGACGGGAAATTAGGCGGTAGCTGATAATGACGATTATCAGTGTAACATAAAACAGTCCGAAATAGCGGGAATGAGAAAAATGAAATTGAAAAACAAGCAACGTACAAACCGATAAAAAGACAAAAGGAACCATGTTACGTAAAACACGAATCATGATCTGTTCAGGACGGACCACAGGACGGTGAAGAATAACACCCGAATGCATGTTACAAAGTAAATAGCACAGAGTGATAAGAGTCATACCCTGAAAGATAGAACCGCAATGAATACACCAGAAACGGGTACCCAGTAACAAATTAAATCCCCATAAAAGCAGGTTCAGCAAAATAAGATCCCCCAAAAGGACCAAAGATTTTAGGACTTTGTTGAAACGTTGGACTTCTTGCATAAATGTTTCCTATGATTGATGTAAATTAGCCATAATACTATCGTCTCAAATTACAATAGTAAAACTTAGGGTTTTAAGATATTCAAATCAAATGCTTACAATAGGCAAATATTATCATGTCAAAAATGGCTTGTGCCCCTCTTTCCACGATTCATTTGCAAAAATATCATAATCCAATTTTGTCACATCGCCAATAATCTTTGCAGGAATGCCACCTACTATCATATTAGTATGCACGCTCTTATTCACCACCGCATTAGGAGCAATAATTACGTTGTCTTCTATGATTACGGGACCTTGTATCACGACACCCGAACCTATATAGACATTATTACCTATCCTAGGACATTCCTTATAAGGACCTTGCCCCACAATCGACACATTGTTACCTATTTTACAATTCTTACCAATGACAACTTTGGGATTTATCAGTACCCCTATGCCAGCATGGTTGAAAAAGCTCCCTCTCCCAATTGACATTTTATAACTAACAGAACAGTTATACATTAGAAAAGTAATAAGCTGCAATAATTTTGGTAAAAAAGGAATATGATGCAAATACAGCCAACGGGCAATCCTATATAATCTTATCGCATTTATCATCTCTATTTCCCCCTACTTCTAAAGTATCTGTCATATCCTTCAAGCAAAGCTTTACTAGTATGTTCCCATCCCAATTCATTGATTACACGATTACGCCCATACTCACCCATCCATTTACGTTTTTCTGGATTATCAAGCAATTCTAGAATTTTCCTTGCCATATCATTCGCATTATTGTGCTCGGCATAAAGTGAAGCATCCTGTGCTGAATATCGGCCTTCAGTCAGATCAAACTGCACTAAAGGTTTACCCAATGCCATATATTCAAGCACCTTATTCATGGTACTCTTGTCATTCATGGCATTGTACTCGTCGCAGTTAACACACACATCAGCAGTATTCAGATAGTCAAGTAATTTCTGATCCGGTACGCGACCTGTAAATTCGACAATATCATCAAGTCCCATTTCATGACAGAGCTTTTTCATACGTTCCAAGTCAGGACCGCCTCCAACAATCCCCCAAAACACATCGTTACGTTCTGGTAACTCCTTGACATATTTTGCAGCTTTCAGTAAATACTCAATGCCTTCCTGCTGTCCAATCACACCCAGATAACCCACCATGAATTTCTTTCCACGTTTTATTTCTGATTTCGGTTCTTGTATCTTCAACCGCTCCAATTTCGGACCACTACGCAAAACAAATACATCTTCCGCTTTCATCCCCCCACGTTCAATGGCTATTTTCTTATAGCTTTCATTGGTAACAAAAGCAAATTTGCAATGTTTGTAAGTTTGACGTTCCAGCCATAGCTGACTTTTATAGAACATACCTGTAGTCTTTCCAAATTTTGCTTCATATAATTCCGGGCAAATGTCGTGATGATCGAAAATATAGTCCACTCCCTTTTTCTTAAACAGACGAGCAATCATCCAAATATCATCAGGCGGATTACAACCATGAATGCAATCAAATCCAACCTCTTTGTAACACTTCCTAGCCAAACGATATTCATGCCACAGAGCAGTCCCATATTCTCGTGCATATCCCAAAGCTCCATTGCCATCTTTCGGCAATTTGTGGCGATAAACATGTACTCCTTGTAAAAATTCATATTCTTTGTCATAACCTTTACCAATAGGACAAATCACTGACACAGTATACCCGTTTGCAGCCAGTGTAGTAGCTTCTTGCCATACACGTGTATCGAAGGGAACCGGTAGGTTCTCTACGACAATCAAAATTTTTCTATCCATAAGATATAATGATATTCTATAATAAATTGATACTAATTTTGATATCGTTACTTTTCGAGTGACTTCTGATCCTGATTACTTTGGATTTCTCTTTTATACCATATTGCTCCGATACAAAAATATCCTCTATTCGTATTTCTCCTTCACACGACTCCAATGTAAATGCATCACATGTTACCCTACAATCTGACACCGACAGTTCATAATCCCTTGCTATCACGAAAGATGCCGTCCAATCGCAATCCTTATCGAAACGGTCGTTAATCAGTAGTACCCCCTCAGATCGTCCAAAACGAAATGTACGCGTGTGCACCACACTACACAACCCTATAACACTAGCCGTAAGTTCGTCTACATCTTCTTGGAACGAATACGACAACAGTTTCGTTTCCGCCTTCTTCCCCCAAAGAAAAGCCCCCAAAACCTGCGATTGCTCTTCCCCATTGATCATCACCGTATTGTGGTGATCAGTCCGACGGAAAATATTTCTTTCCTCTATCTGACAATGGTAGATATAAGTACCTGGATCGGTGAAGATTCTTTTTCCGTCTTTCAGTATCTGAAAACTCAGTGCATCCGCATGTCCGTGAGCAGCAATAGTGCCAAATCCCAGTGCCGCATGGTCGATACCTATCAATATACTTCCATCGCTACTTCTCAAAAAAGAGTTACCACCTTCACTAAAGCAACGGCTTCGAGAATTGTCATATATAGGCAAAGATTTTATCCGGTCAATCGACTCAGAACTAAACCACCAACCTACATTTTCGGTCACCTTTTCAAAACTATGATAGCGCATCCCTAATACCAATGAAAGCAACTGTAACACATAATTATAATGATCGATATGTTCCCCAACCAAGTCCACAATCTTCCCCTCATCATTATCTCCAAATTCACATACTGCCTGTTCACACCAACAACAGTGACTTACAAACTCACACATCCTCCCTAACCATTCTTTCCATCCATCAGGTAGACATACGCCATTATGTAACATACAACACCCTACGATACCGTAAGCCTCCATGCCAAATGTCTGGTAATGCAGAGACAATTCCTTATTTACGCCATCTTTATAATTTTGCTTTGGCAATTCCTCCGACAGTATGCCAACAGCTAGTTTCTGCCACGCCTGATGATGAAAAACAAACCCTGACAGAGCAATAGCAGCTGCTTCTACTAACAAATGATTATTAGCCGATGAAAAGCGTGAGTAGTGATTGCAAAGATAATCCGTCATGTTTACAATACCCGTCTCCATATTCTCCATCAAATCTCCATATAGAATACCACCTTTTTTTTGAAGAAAACTAAGAGCAATAGTCCACTGAATACAGCGAATAGCAACCTCCATAGCACTTGTCCACGAAATACCATGTAAAAAACTATTCTTCTCATTCCAATCGGTAAACAACTCCTCCAACGAGTCAGCATACTGCCGATCACCACTCACGAAATAGGCCTTTGCCAACAAAGCAAACTGAAAATGCCGATTCAGTTCCCAATTGGTACGTGCATCTCCAATATCATCTCGTTGTTTATAGTTCAAATGGTAGCTAAACTCATCACCCCAGCAGTTCTTTGTTTGAAAACCAACGGTCCAATCCTTCTTATAAGAATTATAATCATACCCACCGAGCAGATGAATGGAAGTATTTAGACTATAATTACGATTACCAAAGTAAATCCCTAATGCATCACAGTCAAACCTCAATTTTTCCAGCGTCTTGTTGAAACGAAAAGAAGACACAGCCACTTTATAACTACCAAATCTTCTTTTCTCTTTCATTTGAATCTTTTTCTGCTCCAACCTCCAGACTAGCTCCTGCAGGTTCATAGCTTTCAATCGATTCACATACCAAGTCCATTTACTCATTAAAACTCTGTCTGTTTAAAATCCTCCACATACTCCATATTCTGTCCCTCATTAGTATTAATATTACCCCAAGAAAGGCCCTCATATTGACCATTGTAATCCACCTCTTTCCATTGACGTACCAAGTCGATTACAATCTTCTTCGGATAATTTTTCAACACATCTGCAAAATCCTTCTCTTTATTAGTAACTACCAACACATCACTGTTTTTGCACACAACATCTAAGTCATCTGTCACAAAATGCTGCAAATGCGGAATTTTTGCCATAATAAAATCCTTGTTTGTGCCAGTCAATTCACTCACTTTTACATTACGATCGTAAATACGGATATTGAACCCCTTTCCCAGTAAATTTTCCACCACATCCACGATAGGAGAACATCGCAAATCATCGGTGCCCGCCTTAAAACTCAGTCCCAAGATACCGATATTACGGTGCCCCTTGCTCATAATCGTCTGCACAGCATTGCGCTTCTGTATCTCGTTGCTTTGGAAAATACTGTTAATAACAGGCACATCCACATACAAATCATGCGCCAGCGTCTTCAACGCCTTCATATCCTTCGGCAGACAAGAACCGCCATACGCAAATCCCGGTTTAAAATAGTATGGAGAAATATTCAACTGTTTATCTTTACAAAAAATCTCCATCACCTTATGTGAATCAATATCCAACCCTTTACAGATATTACCCACCTCATTACCAAACACAATTTTCAAAGCATGATATGTATTGTTGACATACTTCATCATCTCGGCCACCTTTATATCAGTGCAAATAAACTCAGCGTGAATATCCTTATACATTTCACGGAACACTTGCTCCGCGTATTCAGAGTCAGTGCCAATCAAAGTCAATGGCGGGTTAAAATAGTCCTCCACACTCGTCCCCTCACGCAGAAACTCTGGATTGCTCACTACAGTGAAGTGTACTCCCCTTTTTAAACCACTTTCCTGTTCGATAATCTCACTCACCTTTTGGTTTGTTCCCGGAAGCACAGTAGAACGAATGGCAATCAAGTGCATGTTTTGGGGGGCGTTTTCACCAGCAAACTTTTTCTTCAAAGCCTTCCCGATACGCCCAGCTACTGTATAGATATAATTTAGGTTCAAATGTCCTTCTTTGCTCGAAGGGGTACCCACTACAATAAACGACACCTCTGTTTGAGCAACAGCTTCAGCTGCTACAGTTGTAGCCGACATCAGTCCTTTGTCGTGGGCTTCCTTACACAATTCGGCAATACCTTCCTCGATAATGGTTGGTTTACCCTCGTTCATCAGACGGACCTTGTTCTCGTTTACGTCCACACCAATCACCTTATGACCAAGCTTGGCACAACATGCCGCGCCTACGCATCCTACGTAGCCGAGACCCAAAATACTAATGTTCATGATTATTTGAATTGAGATTTATAAATTACTAATGACTAAAGCCAGTTTATTGCGTTTTGTATATTTCAACTCTGCCTCATTGATAAGTTGGATATCCACATCTATATTTCTTAAACCCATTTTTTCATCTATCAGACTAAGGATTGTATTTTGCTCCGATTGTTTAAAATTCCTATCCGGCACAATATTCAATGTAACTTTTCCAGGTTCATTCTGAATAAACTGTGCTTTTCTGACATTCGGCACATCCTTGAAAATAAACGTAAGAGCAGCATCGCTATAACGGGTTCCATCCTTACCTACAATATTGGATGCAGTACGCCCTTCAATACTTTCTATCGTTGCATCATACGAATGTAATGGAAAACAACCTTGCTTTGGAACAATACAATCTGTAGTTTTATATCGTATGAGTGGAAACACATCATTAATAAGCGATGTTGAAATCACATAATCATCATAATACTCTTCTATACCATAACCGGGATCTTCAAAATATCCATCATGATCAAATGATTCCTCTAAGCGGATAGTTCGCTCTGTAGTACCATAATGATCATAAATTTGAGTATTGAACACCTTTTCAATCAACGCCCGCTGATAATCATGCAATGTCTCTGAAGAAGTAAATGCTACCGGAATATGACATTCTAACCCCTTATCATGTAAGACAAGAGCTAAATTATAAAGCGAACTTGGATATCCTTCTATCGCTTTGGCATGATGTTGCTTTATCAATTGATAATAAGTTATTGCTGTATGTTCATTTATGTTATAACTGGAAAGAAAAAGCGTATTACTCACATGCACTTTAAGCGATATATCACTTCTCCCCAAGTTCCCACGCAAAGAAACCATTGGTTCACCATAGTTATACCCACAACGTTTCCGATAACAAACAAAATAAGCCTGTTCTCGCCATACCGATGCCCAATCTTGAAACACGGTGAGCGGGGTTCCCGTTGTTCCGCTTGTATGATTCTTCATCAATCCTCGTTTTGAACGAGTCAGCAACTCCTTACCATGAGCCTTCAACATATCTTTAGTAAGAATCGGTAATTTTATTATATCTTCCAGATGTTGTATTTCGTCGGCTGATTTAACTCCCTCTGCCAAACATAGTCTTCTATAATATTCAGATCTAAAATACACTTTTCTGAATATTTCCAAAAATCGCCCCTCGTTCCTTTCCCTTAGTTTTTCTGGTGTCATATCATACATAGCATTAATTTCATCCATATATTTATGGATAAATAAACGAGTGCGCAGAAGATACTTCAAAGACTCTTCGACATATTTCTTTATCATGATCGTCGGATGTTATTTATATGAATTTTCATCAATACTCCTAAACAAATACCTCATCCCAAAAATGTATTTATACTAAAGAATCGTACAGTGTTTGTAGTTGCCTCGCCACATAATCTGGTAGATGCTCCTGAACCTTATTTAACGAATTTTCACCCATACGCTTCGTCATAGCCTCATTTGCCATCAATTTTGATATTGCATGATAGATAGCTATTTTATCTCCCGGTTCCATGATGAAACCATTTTCATTATTTTTTAAAATTTCGGGAATACCACCTACGGTAGTAGAAATTATCGGTAAAGAATAGCTCATGGCTTCCAACACTGATATAGGTAACCCTTCATTATAAGATGGTAGGATATAGGCATCCGCCTGATTGAGCAACCGTTCTTTCTTTATACCACTCACCCAACCATGATATTTGGCAATATCGTTCAAATTTCGTTCTCTAATGATAGCTTGTACTTGCTCCACGTCACCATCACCACCAAACAAGAACTCCAGCTTATTAATAAATTCTTCACGATGCTCACTCAAAACATCCAATATATCATAAATGCCTTTACGCTTACCCAAACGTCCAAAGAAAAGTATGACAAACTTATCATTCTTTTTTTTGTTAATATGAGGAGGAGCGATAACATTCTTGATAACCACCACATTTTTGTGATGAATTGTGTTCTCAAACCACAACTTCCAACTTTTACTGAGCGCAATAATGCAATCGCACTTGTTCAAAGTTCTGATTACAGCTTTCCGATGACGGGCAGTAAACAATTGAAATTCAGCACCATGACAGTGAAAAATCACTTTTTTCCCAAACAGCTTGGCAATATAAATAAAAATACGTTTACGCCAAAAACTAGCATTACTTGCTCCATGTACATGTACGATTTTTATTTGAGGTCGAAATAGCATCCACCCGAAAAATTGAAAGAAAGCACTACATAAGATAAAAAGTTTATTCACTTGTACTCCATCTACCACAGTAGTGATATGATTAAATGGCTTGTAAAAAGTGCTATACACATTTTCCACAGCCGCCACACCACCATGTACACTACGATAATCAATACCTATAGTTAAAATATTTTCCGCATTCATCCTTTACAATAATCCCCAATTATAGTATAGTTAAATAGTAATAATAGCTTGTTCTAAGATTACAGAAATTATGCTTTACATAGCTTTTTGTTATCCCCAAACCATGATGATTAGAACCTCTTTCATCTCTAGTTTTTCCCAGTAACTATTTATATTGATTTTTTCTTATCTTATTAAATATGATAAGAAGAAAATAGCAAAAGAAAAATAATCGATGTTTCATGCCCCATTGACACAAACGTTGCTTCCAAGGTAGAGTAGCTACAGGATACTTTGCACTAACTTCCTGGAAATAAGCATCACTCATTTGTTTTAAAAACCATTTTCTCTTTTCTAGAAGTGACAAATTAGAAACAAAGACATTCTTGGTAACTCCTCGAGCCATACCTAAATAATAGTTGAAAGCAAATACTGTATTTTTTTCATCATACCCATTTCCCAAAATCAAAGAAATTATGTAATTTGTATAAATTTCCGCCTTATGAATTTTATCCAATTGAAGCCCACGAGTTAGGCTATTAGGATTAACCCGATAATGATAGTAAGAATTGGGTAAATAACCAATCTTACGAGACAGTTGGTAAAATTGGAAATTGAATATGTAGTCTTCGCTTATGTACTCCCGCTCACTTACAAACCTTATATTATACTTGTTTATTATTGCACCTCGATAAATTGCCATACATGAGCTCCCCCCTGTTGGAATTTTATCATTAGATAAATACCTATCAGTTGAATCAAATAAATACAAAGCAATTTTCCTTATCTCTTCTTTAGATGAATATACACTAAATGGTGCATCATACCTTGCTACTGATGCTTCACCATTATCTCTAAACCGGTTACATTTAAACCGAAGCATATCCAATTGGTTCTCGTCAGCTAAACTACAAAGTATTTCATAAGCATCATCGTCAACATAATCATCTGAATCAAGAAAGGTTATATATTCACCTTGTGCAACTGCAAGTCCTGAATTACGAGCATAACCTAAGCCGCTATTTTTCTTATGAACAACTTTTACACGGTCATCCTTTTTAGCATAATCATCACACATTTGCGGACAGGTATCTGGCGACTCGTCATCAACCAAGATAATCTCAATATTTCTCAGCGTTTGCCTAAATAAACTCTGAATACATTGATCTAAGTACTTTTCTACATTATATATAGGAACAATAATAGATAGTTTCGGATTCTGTTTCATTTCTTATAATGACTTTTATAATACGTCAACGCAACAATTTTTATCAGCCTGTCTTTTATAAAAAATGGCAATAGTGAATGAAATAAATAAAAGATAACTCTATCCGTTTTCGGTAATTTTATATTCTTGGGCTTATATCCCATAGCTGATTTCAAAAAAGAATATCGCTCGTCTCTAGAAACTATAGTTTGAGGATAATAAATATATTTCAATTGTATTAGTTTTCTCATTACGTATTCTTCCTCAAACCAATTCTTATATTGATTATTAAAATTTACTTCAACTAAATTCCTTCGCAATTTAAAAATCAACTCACAGCATTCATCAACTTCTCTGTAAGAACGAGGTCTGCTCATCAATGAACCATCTCTTATCACATAATGATAATCACATTTAGAAGTTATACCTATAGCTGATACATACTGAAGATAGCTCAAAGTAAATATAAGATCCTCTCGAATAGTTATTCCTTTAGGGAAACGAATGTGATACTTTTGAATAAATGTATTAATAAAAATTTTATTAAAACACCATCCAAGAACGTTGTTCTGTTCCAACCTGCTAATTGTTTCTATCGTATTTTCACCACTATGAGAATTAATAGTCAATTCTTGCAATTCACCATTTTTCTCAATTGTAATACCTTGAAATACGATGTCATAACCCTTACCTATATTAAAATAGTTTTGCAAGAAATCTGGAGCTATCCAATCATCACTATCAATAAATTGTATCCATTCTCCACTTGCATTGTCAAGTCCTAGATTGCGTGCTGCACTAGCCCCTTGATTTTCTGAATGAATGACTTTGAACCGTGGGTCAAACGCTACATATTCATCACAAAGGATGCCAGAATTGTCCGTACTACCGTCATCTATAAGCAAACATTCAAAATCAGAGAAGGTTTGCGCTTTTATACTGTCTAAACAATGTGGTAGCATTTTTTCCACATTGAAAACAGGAACAATAATAGATATTTTCGTCATAGGCTATGATTACATAATATATTGACCAATGATCTTTACTATCATCATACCTAATTTTATTTTGGGTTTACATAATGATAAAGAATCCAGTCTCATTTCAGATAGAATTGCCTTAAAACACTTTATTTCTTCTGGCGTTAAATACCTCCTTCGCCTCCATAATGTTTTTATAAAATAACCGAACACTAAATTTTCACATATCTCAACCATATTAGAATGACACTCATATGTTCGTACAATATTTAAATGTTCGAATGTAATGCGAATATCCTCACGTATATCATCTTTAAATTTGCACATTGCAGAATTTTCTCGTTGGTAATAGTAATAATGTCCAACTGATGAAAAAGCATATCGATTTACGTTATGCAATATAGAGGTAAAAAAAAGAAAATCTTCAGAAATTTTCACTCCTATCAAAAAACGTGTATCTCCGATACATTCTCTCGCAATCAATCTGACCGCAAGGTAATTATTGGTTCTATTAATCCAATAGTTACCTATCTCACGATGTGAAGTCAAATAATGATCATTAATTACAGTTTTTTTTATTTTTACCCCATTTGAATAAACCCATATATCTGCTTTCTGGATAACATCTGCATCTTCATATTGAATAGGTATAGTAAGAAAATCAGGTGAAATTTCATCATCAGAGTCAATGAACGCCACCCATTTTCCCACAGCCATATCCAATCCTACATTACGCGCACTACTTACACCGCCATTCTGTTTGTGTACAACTTGAAAGCGATTATCAAACTGTGCAAATTCATCACAAATAATTCCAGAATCATCTGTGCTTCCATCGTCAACAAGTATCACCTCAAAAGATTGTTCATGCTGGATCAAGATGGAATCAAGACATTTTCTCAAATACTTCGCTGTATTGTATACTGGAATTATAATAGTTATCTTCGGCTCTCCCATTACATTTGTTATTTCAGACACTCTTGAAGATAATTAAACGCATCATTACGCAATTCCTGAATGCGTTGATTCACGGGTACATAGTTTATTGGTTCCAACACATTATCCATGGCAACAATATCTTCTATCATTTGATATCGCTCTTCTAAGCCAAACTGACGCAAGATAGCTATAGCTCGATCGTCATCAGGATTGTGCATACCTTCCCAATTATACGACCAAAACAAACGATTAAACAAAGCAGAGAACAATGTGCCGTGAAACGACTGCGTAAGTACTAAAGACGCATTTTTCATTAAACCAAGGAAAGCCAACGGTCCAGTATGTTTATAACGCTTAATGCCATATTGGTCTAATCGACATACAGCATGTTGTTTAAAGTCTATTGTATAGACAGGTAGCCCTGTTTTTTTTGAAATTTCTTGTATTCCAAGATTTGTTGCTTCACGATTATGATAGAATGCATAATTAAAGATATATTCCTCCTCAATTTCAGGAACAGGAAGCACTTCACACCATTCTTTGGATGATAAAAGCAATGTGGGATCAGCAACAATCTTGACTTCTCTTCCTGTTAGCTCTTGCAACCATTGTTGCCCGTGAGGTTCCCTGATGGATAGATGTTCAAATTCAGAAAGTAATTGCTTATAAACCTCAAGGTTGTCAGCTTTGATAAGAATGTTTTGACCACCCATGCTAGGAGAATAAGATACTTTACGGACATCGTGGGTAAAATTCAAATAAAACTCCTTTCCTGCATCTGGACAACGCACATTCCATACTTGGTCACCGCCTGCAATAATCATGTCATAATTGGAAGCTATTGCTTCGAGTTGTTTCTTTGTAGATAAACTCCTTTTACTTAAAACCAAATATTTATTTAAAAACTCTTCATACTCTTTCATTGAATTGAGATATGTTTTCAAATGTGTAAGACGTTTCCAATTTTCTCTGAAAACGTTTCTATAAATACGACAATCAATTAACCCATACATATTCCTAGAGGCTGAATTTGCATAGTTTATCAGTTCGCATTCATGATGATATCTGTGCGAAACGATGTATTGTAATGCAAAAGCCTGAAGCATCGATCCGCAATTGTGAGACGCTTGAAAAGTGAGAATTCCAATCTTCATATTTTAATTGATTTTTGAGTAAAAGCTGCAAAGAATATTATAAATGTATACCATACATATGGCGAAGTTAGAGCTTGACTTGTCATCCCTGTTATCAAGAAACCTCCCAATATAACATACCTTTCTCGAACAGAAACATTATTCATTGTCTGAAAAAAACTTTTGATAAGATTGCTAATTACCAAAAACGCAGGAATAAATCCATAAAAAAATACTAGAGCAATAAAGCTATTTTCAACACTAGGCAAACCATATCTATTAGCCAAAAACACTTGTTTTTCTATTCCTATACCCCAAAACAGGTCATTAAACGTTGCTTCTGCAAATAAAGTAAATGGTAGCATTCTAGCATCTACATCTTGAAATTTATTTGTCTCTGGATCAAACAGTTTCCCACCCAAATCTGAAGTTGATAAGTATTCATAAAATTGTGAAAACAAAACAGAAACCATACCAAGAAGGATTAGATTTGAAATCGAAATTTTTCCTTTCCAAAAAAGAAGAATAGCTGTTCCAGTTATTGCATATATTGTTGAAGTTCTTGCATCGTACAAAAATAAAACGTATAAACCAATAAAGTATAACGTTAGTTTTATATACTTGTTCAATCTCGATTCTATAAAAAAAAGCATACATGAAGCATTGATTAAAGCGCTATACAAAGGATGTTCCCATAATCCAGTCGAACGAAATCTTCTCAATTGATTTAGTGACATGTCATATGATAATAAATTAACATTATTAGCGTATTCGTAATAGCTTACTCCACAATTTAATAAAAAAATAATAATTGCTATATACTTAAAACTTGCTATTTTTTCTTTTTGGATTATCATAACGATAAGTCCTGTTACAAAACATAATGATATACATGGCATAATGTTATGTCTATTAGCCAGAAGTTGAAATATTATCATTACAACACCTGCAAAATACAAACCATTCGGCTTTAAATATTCTTTTCTGTTACTAGATATTACCACAGATATTATCAGAGGAATAACTTGCACTGCAAATAACATCCAAATATCCATATACAATAACTTTCCAAAAATATTAATAATAACAACCCATATTAAAGATATGGAAAAAAAGACCGATTTGAATCTCATACTTTTGCTTCTATTACCCCACCTATCATTGCTGCCCCAAGTTTAGAAAAAAGTGTTCAAGAAAAGTATATATATCAATAAAAACAGATATAATGCCAATCATGCAATGGGTGTTTGTCCTTTTTTAACATTAATATTTTTATCTACCACCTACCAAAATATTCCAAAGTCTTGGAAAATATATCTTTAAAAGAACTCCAATGGAATACGCAATAACTATTGTTGCAATAACTTTAAATGCATAACCTATAAAAGGTGAAATATTTTTTAAAATGGGAGAAATTAGCTGAAGAAGAATATAATGAACACAATATATAAACAAAGCATATTGTTTCAAATTATCTACAATAGAAGAAGGTAAAATATTGATTTTACTATAAACAACAATAAATATTACTGGTACTATCATGCGATAAACATAGTATTGCCATATATTTCTATTATCCAGTCCATAGAAATAACAACAAAACAGGATAAGTAACATAATGACTGCTACCATCAGAAAGTTACCAAACTTTAAAAAGAAAGCAGAGACCACCCTTTCCCAATAATAGCAATATGCTCCTAATAATAGTACAGGCATCCAAAACAATATATTGGAGTAATTTAAAGAGTTACAAGCTATTGCAGAAAGAGGTATCAAAAAAAAGGAATATTTTGTGAGTTTCACCAAATATCCAATAATTGGAGCAAATAACACAAACTCAAATAACGATGTAAGATACCACAAAGGAGGATTACCTTTTCCTAAAATCCAATATCTAATAATAGATTGAAAAGAATAAATATCATACGGAAGTTGTTCATGTTTAAAAAGATGTTTTACAGTTATAACAAGGAAACCTATTGCACAAAATATTAAATAAGGAATCAATAGAGAACATATTCTTTTTTTGATTTTTGAAAAATAACTTTTACATGTTTCTTCCCAACAGAAAGATGAAAAATACAAATAACTTGAAATTACAAAGAAGTTAGGAACAGCAGCATCGGCAATAGTACCTACAATATGGTAAACACCCAAATTACTTGGACGTGCGTGTAGGCATACGACAAATATGGTGAACAACACATTTGCATTAGTTATCTTTGACGATAATTCTTTATTCATAAATGGATTTTATAAACAAGTGAAGTAAGTTTGGAAATGATGACTGCCTTTTCTGATTTTTCTAAACCTAATAGATAAATAACAGCTGACGTAGAAAACAAACATAAAAGCCCAGTAACAACAAAAGACTTCACATTAGATTCCATATATGTATACGTCCAATATGGTAATATTGGTGATATAATAGCAACTAACATCACTGGATATAAAACTTTCCTAACATATAGTCCTAATGAAAGCTGTGTTCGTCGCTTCGCAAAAAAAAGTTTAAAAAATAGAGCACAAACAGTCATCGCCAATTGACAAATAAACACAATATTCGGATTCAAGTCTACTTTTAGAGCTAAATAGCCAAAAGGTAAAACCATAAGCATGAGCAATCCATTTGTCAACTGATACGATCGTATCTTCCCCGAAGCATTCACTGCATTATTTAACGGATTTGCCAAACTATCAATCATAGAGACAATCAATATAATTTTCAAAAAACCCGCAGCATAAGCAGGTGGTGTCTTTAGCCATAATGATAAAGTTTGATCTGCCATAACTAAAAAAGGCAATGATAGCAGGAAAACCATAAAAAAAGAAAACTTTGCTCCTTTACAAATTAATGAATGCATATATGCAAAATCATTAGAAGCATAACTCTTTGTGATTTGGGGATTGATAGCAGTTTGGAAATTATTAGCAAACTGCTGAACGGCCCCTTGTACTTGTACAGCTATTCCACGAGCTGCATTTATGGCAGGACCAAAAAACACATTCAACAGCATATTTAGTCCTTGAGTAACACCCATCAATGCTAAATTTCCAATTAAACTCCAACTAGCAAACATCCCCATTTCTTTTATTTTGTTAGTATTCCAAGTCCAATGAAAATGAGTCTCCTCAAAATGCCTATTACTGTATGATGAATATACAAAACGAATTATCAGGCTGACTACCAAAAGAAGGATTGCATAAACTTTTAGTTTATCAAAAGGAGATATATAAAGAGAATATGCAATAATTAACTTTAAAGCCGCTTCTAGCAAACTTATATATGCAAAAGCTCCCATTTTTTCGTGAGCAATGATAGCCGCATTATATGGAACACTAATAATGTTTACGAACATAACAAAAATAGCACATTGAAATACCCACATAGCAGCATTCATACGTTCTGTTGGAATCACCATCTTTTCATATAAAAACCATAAACCTATAGTTTCAGAAAGAATAACAATAATAAAAGCAATTATTAAATGTATTATCAACGATGTGCTAAATGTAGTATTTAAAACTTTCTTATCATCATTTGGCATATCAAAACTTAAAAAGCGTTGTGTTGCTCCCGCCATTGCATTATTCAGAAATGCGAACATAGTCACTACACCACCAACAACATTATAAATACCATAATCCTCTATTCCTAAAGTTTGTAATATTATTCTACTCGTAAAAAGACTTATTGCCAACAAAAAGATCATACGGAAGTAAAGCAACATCGTATTCTTTGCTATTCGCTTATTATTATCTAAAGTTAGAGACATAAATAATTAGTTTTGTCAGTATCTAATCTTAACATATAGCCCAAAGAAAATAGCCATAAAATGATTGTTCATATAAAATATCCAAAAAATACTGTTTTTTTTATTTCCACTTTTGGAAGACGGCAAAATTAGATACTTACTTCATTTGCAGATTTAATAGCAATTATTCAATAGGTTCACCTTCAAGAATCAGTTCATAAGTAGCATAACTATAAGGCTTAACTTTATCAGCTTTACCTTTAAACGTAAATATTGGCTGATTCGTATGCTGTGCCTTGCATAATTCAGAATACTCATTTAGAAAATTAGTCGCTTTCCGCAATTTGTTGTTTCCTTCTGTTTCTATAGATCGAATGTAATTCACGAAATCATCATTACTACAAAAGATTTTCCTAAAGGGAATATCGCTATTAAAAATGAACTTGATAGTATGAGAATCTATCATTTGATGCGAAACCATATTGTAAATATATCTTTGAGGCTCGCGATACATTGACTCTGTAAGACTTCTGATTGCTTCTGGCATTAGTATATATCCCTCAGCTTCGGAAGTCTTGGGAGCTATGTCTTTTATACATGCCCCAAATAGGCCATATATATCTATTGGGTTAAGTTTACCTTCTTTGAAAAGCGCAATACCTCTCTGTAGTCGAACAAGACAAATGTCTGACAGTTCTGAATCTGTAAATACACAATCATCTGTCCTTAACTCTTTGTTACTAATTTGAGAAGATAATACTTTTTGCAGAAAGGCAGTTGTAGCAGTCAGATCATCTTCACATTCCAGTACCTTTTTTATGTAATTCTTATATTCCTCTTTACTCAAAAAATCAAACTTCTTTTCCCATTCACCCCATGAGTAATAGTAAAGATAACGACAAAAAATAGAGAAAAGTTCTTCGTCATGAGTATATTTATAACAGAGAATGCCTATCTTCAAATACTCTGCAAGTTGTTCCTGTGTATTCTGATTATCTTTAATCATCAGAAGGTAGTCTCGGATATCAGTATTGATATAACGCCCTTCCCACTGTTTAAACAATTGTTTAACTTCGGCATCTTTAATATTTTTCTTTAGCAACCTATCTAAATCTTCGCAATATACTTTATAGTATTCCATATTAAAGAAATAAGTGTCGAAACAATTCTTCCAATAAACATGAAGATAACCCTTTTTATTCATACTTTCTAGATCGCCAGAAGTATGTTGAGGAAACATGAGTCGCAGTGCATCAAAATATGGTTGTTTCATCTGTTTTTCATCCGCCTTCAATATGTATATATTTCTGTAATCATAAGCAAAATCAGAAACTATATCAAAAAAATCTTTTAACTTCAAGCGTTCGTAAATATTGGGCTCTGCATATTTTAAAAGTGATACAATAAAGAAATCACTAAATTTAACATTTTTCTGAAGGGGTAGATATGATGCACAGAAAGCACTCATGAATCGTTTAACATCACGCATAGTTGGCAAATAGTTCTCTGCTAATCCAACTACATGCAAAAAAGATTGTTCTATATCTTGTTCAGTAAGATTAGTGATAAATCCCTCTCTAAAGAGACGCTTAAGCTCATAAAATAAAAATGATGATCGTTGGTTGTTAAGACTTTCAGGAAGAGGTAGTTCCATATTAAAGTATTTATCTGTAAAATCTCGCCCTTCCGGACAACATACTACACTTCCAAGAACGGTGTTTACATACTGCTTATCATATGCTGTTACAAATACTGTATTTTGAAATGAAGCATTCTTATTGATAAGCTTCAGTACCTCTAATATTTCTTCACCTGTAAGGCGGTCAAGATCGTCTATGAGAATTACAATCTTCTTATTTAAAGCTGCTACTGCCTTCTGTATCTTCTCTCGACTATCTGTTGCATCATTGATATGAATGATGCCTAAAACTTTTGACCATATTGTATCGCGTGCCAATACGTTCAAATCCTCCATATAGTCTTTTACAACCGACTTCATTCCTGTATGATATTGGGATAATTGCATGGCTATAATGGATAAGAAATCAGACTGAATACAATTAACATTGGCAGATGCTCGTGCATTAAAATCGATAATTATAACATCGTTATACTGAAGAAGATCGTCCCGCAGAAAATTAAGCATTGAAGTTTTACCTGCACCCCAAGGTGCTGTAATACCAATACTGTAACTATCTGTAAACTCCCGTTGGCGAATAGTTGCAGATAATCGTTTTGCAAATTCGGCAAAATGATATCTATCATATTTTAGATTTTCAACGGTTTAATATAACCGTTTGAAGAATAAACATTTAACT
>ERZ791929.508-NODE-508-length-26843-cov-2.656600_pt1 | contig 26843 bp, 26 predicted proteins | sample MGYA00510129_ERZ791929 | MGnify/ENA primary metagenome ERZ791929 (study PRJEB30046, sample SAMN00792049) | human gut metagenome | study: EMG produced TPA metagenomics assembly of the A metagenome-wide association study of gut microbiota in type 2...
CCGCAGAAAGAAATAGATCTGGTTGGCAACACGGTTCCGCTCCTGTGTATCCACAAGAAATGCTTCACTGGCACTCATATAAGTACCATTTTCGATCATAGAACGGATATGGCTCTCCACATCTTCCCAATCCATCGTGACAATCGGCGTTTCCCTTGCCTGTGTTCCATAGCCGACACTCATACCATGCTCATCGAACCACACTGATACGGGATTTCCATTGATTTCAAAACCTTTTCCGGTCTGTCCGTACTCATTTTTCAGAAAATCCACCATCTGCTCGGCATTTCTGCCCTCTGTGTACTTTGCAAAGATACGCTTTCTGCTGTGCTGTTTTCCTCCGCCACTGCGAAGAATGGTTTCAAGCTCATTCTGTGGCAAAGAAAAAGCAGCGGGCATGGTATATTTCATACTTGCTTCCGCTGCTGCGACTGTTCCGACCTGCTCCTCAAAAGAAGGAAACAGGCTGAGTTGTGTAAAGGTGGGTTCCGGTGCTTCTCCCCGGAGAAGATCATCTGTGTCTGTTACAGACTGTAAACCAGTTCTCCCAGAACCACTTCCTCTGCTCGGTTCCGAATGCTGTTCATCTTCGCTACCCAGAGCATCTGATCGGCTTCCTTGAGTTGTTCGGTCACTCCCTCGGTTGCCGCCATCTGGCTCGTCAGCTTCTCCATTCTCTCCTCTGCCTGCTTCTGGATCGTCAGCAGGTGTTCTTTCAATGTTCCTTTCAGAAGAAACGCTGAGTACACGCCCCTGTGGTTCTCCTTCAGATAAGTCTCTCTCATCATTCCGTACTTCGTTACCGTTCCCTCCGGCTGAATGTCCGCCTGTAATGTCGGAATCAGATAATCCCCGTTCTTTTCGTATGTCAGATTCATCGCTATTGCCCCTTTCTACGCTGTTTTGATTGTTGTCAATATATTCCTCATGTCCGCTCTCGCTTTCACGCTTTAACGCATTGTAGTCTATTTTAGAAGTATTTGCAAGTCCTTTCTGCGTTAAATTTTCTGTTTGTTCCTGTTCGTGGCTTCTGTTATATGCCCTTATGGTTCTTCCAATCTCTAAAAGTACCGGTTTTGCAAGCTCATTGGCTGCATCTCCAAGTACTGCTAGGGTATCCATGGAATTAAATTCATAGATATAATCAAAAGCAAACTCAGAACCATACTCCTGCATATCTGCACCGCAGGCAGATAAAAGTGTAAAGGAAATACTGTCCGATAATGTCTCCCGCAAACGGATACCAACATTCTGCTCGTCCAGTCCCTCTAAGAAACTGTCCTCGATCATGTACTGCAGATCCGGCAGCAATTCCTCATAATAATCTGCCGCAATCCTCTCAGCTATCTCCATAAGTCTTTCTTCAAACAGCTTCTTATCATCGGTAGCACCATAAGTCTGCTCCAGACGCTTAATTACATCTTCCTTATGTTCCTCATGTAATTCCCAGAGTTCCGGATACCGTCCGATTCTCCTTGCCGCATGGACATCTGAAACATCAAATACATATTTCAGACGCTTGCCATGTGCATCATCCTCGTCCAAAAGTGCGATACCTTTTGCCCCTTTGTTTACCCAGCAGTGCATACGCTCATTCCACAGCTCTATGGAAGCACACGCTGTTGCGTCCGGTCTTTGTGCATAGATTAAAAGCTGTTCCCGGAACGGATACTTGTATAATCTCGCCGCTGTAGTAAGGTATTTCATCCATTCCTCACGATTTTTGACAACCTCGGCTGCTGTCTCCTTTGCCAGAGCCGATATAAAATCATATTTTCTCACGCAGTTCTCCTTCCTGTCATAGATACGACAAAAAGGCAGCCACATACACTACATGACTGCCTTTCCTTTATTTCCCGTTACATTCCTATTCTGTTGTACCAAAGCTGAAAGTCTTACTCTCAGCCGTTTTCTTAGGCGTAAACCTTGCCTTAATTTCCGCAACCCTCCCCTCTAATGCCTGAAACATAGCGTCTACTTGTTCCTGTGTATATTCATAGGAACCTCAATTTGCAAGATTCTCCAATCTTCCAATGGCATCCACCGCCTTATTCATGCGGTACTCGCCAATACGGATAAACTTCTCCGCCTTTGTCTCATTTTCCTTTGCCGCAGGCTCACCCTGCATTTCCTCTGCTGTCATTGTTACATTTGTTTCTTCCATGTGTTTTCCTCCATTTTTTGATAAAAAATTAGAGCGTACAGGTTTTCCCATACGCTCTGACGCTGTGTTGTTATTTTAGTTATGTGTGGTATTAGTGTTGCACCGACAAACTGAAATTTTCAAGTGCACTTCAAGACTTAAAATCATACACCATAATATTCATTGATAGCCTTTCCTATAGTTGCAGTTACCCCAACACCATAAAGACTATCCAGAACTTGTGCTGTTTTATCATTTGCCAAATATCCCTCTGCTATTTTTAATAAAATATACCTTGCATTTGCAGTTCGGAACATCTTCTTTGTATTATTCTCCAATTGCTTTACAAGTTCCAACATTTCACTATTTTCTCCAGTAGAATCCCTGAACGAAAAATAGATATTCTTTAATTCCTCTTGTAGTTTTTCAGTAACTTCCGGATGCTGTTGGCTTTCATCTACGGCACATAAATATTTTTCTCTACTGCCATATATTTGTAACAACTCAATACCGACTTTTCCATCAACCATATTGGCTTTTACCAGCTCACTTATTTCGGAAATTACAGAATCGTCCATATCCTGACTTCTTACTATCGTCTCTGTTACTTTCTCTGCATCCTCCACCTTAAATGCCTTAAAACTAATAGGAGCACCCTCTAATTCCATACCGTCCACAACTCCAAGTAAACCTTGCAGTCTGTTAATTTTCTGTACAATGTTTTTTCGGTAGTTTTTTAATACCGCACCATAATCACAATTTTTAGCATTTACCATCTCTTTAATAGTATCAAGTGGTATATCCAATTCCTTCAGGAACAATATTGCCCTTAGTTTCTCTAAAGCCTCATCATCATAAAGCCTATATCCTGCATCTGTTCTATCTGTTGGAACAAGCAAACCTATTTCATCATAATATCTCAATGCTCGGATACTAATACCTGTTAATTCTGATATTTCTTTTACTGTTTTCATGACATACGCCTCCTTCGAATTTTATTCTAAAGGGTCACGTAACGAGAGAGTCAACACTTATTTTTTCTATACGTAAAATTCAAATTTTCTGTTCCCTATAAAATTAATTTATTGGGATTTACCAAATCGCCAAACAACGATTTGCAAATTTCTTTCTCTCATAATACCACACTTTTTTCATCATAGATACAGCTATTTCTGCTTCCGAAATTCTTCTAGTATTTTTTCCTTCCTTTCTCGTTCCTCGCAATATTTCCAGAAATCGTCCAAAAATTCATCGACAGATTTTTCCGGTGCTTCTGTCGGTTCAAGTTCTTCCAGCCTTTTTACAATTTTTATAACTTCCTCGGCATCAAATTCCTCATCGGTTGCTACCAACGTATAATAGTCAAGTTTTTCTTTCAGCATATCTATTTCTTTTTCCTTATTCATGCCAAAGTCCTCCCTTCACTATATACATGACAGTTTTCGACAAAATCTTACAAATTATTTTGGAATTGTTTTCTTCTAGTTTTCTTCTATTTGTCCTTTTTCGGTGGAAATTCCATCTTAAACTTATACTGGAATCCCTTGATTTCTTTACCATCTTTCGTATAGGAAAATTCCTGTACACTCTCTGGAATCAGGTACGCATCATAGCTGCCTTTCTTGCCTTTTAATCCTTTTACAAGTATCTTTTTCCCTTGAAGCAGGCTCTTGACCTGTGTATCGGAAAGTGTTACCCCAAGTGCCTTGCCGACATTCATACCGCACTTCCCGGTACAGTACGCTCCGAATTTTCCCCTGACTACATCAGCACCGCACTTCGGGCATTTGCCTAGCACTTCCTGTCCACCCTTGCCTGTGCCAAACATGGCTTTCTGCTCATCACTAACGCTGTGATAGGTCTTTACAAGATCAGTTACCATTGCTTCAATACCAGACATAAACTGCTCTGCAGCAACTTCTCCTTTGGATACAAGTGTAAGCTCATTTTCCCAGTCAGCAGTCAGTTTCGGAGATTTTACTACATCCGGAAGTATCGTGATCAGCCTCATTCCGTCCTCTGTCGGAATCATCTGCTTTTTCTCACGCTTTACGAATCCGTCTTTTACCAGTTTTTCAATAATGTCAGCTCTGGTGGCAGGTGTGCCAAGTCCTTTTCTCTCCACTTCATCGCCCATATCCTCTGCTCCGGCTCTCTCCATGGCGGACAGCAGGCTGTCCTCAGTGTAATGTTTTGGCGGCTGTGTGAAATGCTCGGAAACCTTTGTCTGCTCCACTGCAATCATCATGCCCTCACGAAGCTCCGGCAGCTTCTTTTCTTCCTCTGCATCCGATTTATCCTCTGCGGTTTTATAGGAATTTTTGAAGAAATCCTCAAATTCCTTCCATCCATTTTTCCACACTTCCTTGCCAGATACCTTAAATACAGTATTGTTGCAGGTAATCACTGCCTTTGTGGAATTATAAATGTGCTTCTCCCCGGTCGCACACAGCAGACGGTTTGCACAAAGGGAAAGTATCTTCATTTCGCTCTCCGGGATTGCCTTTAAGTCCTGCTTGATGATCTCCATGGTAGGAATGATTGCGTGGTGGTCCGTCACTTTCTTGCTGTTCAAAATTCTTTTAATATCTGGATTGAACATGATATTCTGTTCAAATAACAGAGAATTGAAAATCGCTTCGATCACATTTTTTGCAGTACCTTCCATGTCATCGGAAAGATACTGGCTGTCTGTTCTTGGATAAGTCACTAACTTTTTCTCATAAAGGCTCTGCGTATATTCCAATGTCTGCTTGGCAGTAAAGCCAAACAGACGGTTTGCATCCCTCTGGAGTGTGGTAAGGTCATAGAGTTTCGGTGGTGCCACCCACTTTTCTTCCTTTATCACAGAAGTGACAAGAGCCTGTCCGTTTTCACAGGCTCCTGCAATCCTCTCTGCTTCCGTTTTATCACTGATATGCTCCGATACAGCATCCAGACCATTTTCCATGATATGAGCCATATAATAGGCTTCTTTCTTGAAATTCATGATTTTACTTTCACGGTCTACCAGCATGGCAAGTGTCGGTGTCTGCACTCTGCCGACCTTTAATGCCTTGCCACCATACAATACCGTAAAAAGCCTAGTGCCATTGATACCCACAAGCCAGTCTGCTTCCTGCCTGCATAGTGCTGACTTGTACAGATTGTCATAATCACTGCCTGGACGAAGATTATGGAAGCCGTCACGGATAGCACTCTCCTCCATGGAAGAAATCCATAATCGTTTCATCGGTTTTCTGCACCCTGCCATGTTGTAGGTCAGGCGGAAGATCAACTCTCCCTCCCTTCCGGCATCGGTAGCACACACGACTGCATCCACCCTGTCATCATGCATAAGTTTTTTCAAAATCTGATACTGTGCTTTCGTATCACTTTTCACTTCATGCTGCCATTCCTGTGGGATGATCGGAAGATTGTCATAACTCCATTTCTTCCATGCTTCCTCATAGCTTTCCGGCTGTACCAGTTCTACCAGATGTCCCACACACCATGATACTAGATACTCATTGCCTTCCAAATATCCGTCCTTACGCTGTGTGGCACCAAGAACTGCCGCAATGCTCTGTGCCACACTCGGCTTCTCTGCAATTACAAGCTCCATCTCTATTCCTCCCCATTTTCTTCATCATTCTCATTGTTGTTATCTTCATTGTCATTCTCGTCTGTGTCTACTGATTCTGTATCATCACCACCATTTATGAATGCTTCGTCGGAATCCTGCTCGGTTTCTTCCTCGTCATCATAATCGTAGTCCTCGTCAAGCTCGTCCTCATCTTCATCCTCATCAATGAAGTTTTCCTTTTTCTTCTTGGATTTCACAACATATACCACTCCGATCACAGCTACCGCAGCAATGCCCATTAAAATATATGTAAAGCCGGAACCATCTGCTTTTGCGGTATCCTCTTTCGGCTCACTTGTATCTTCCGTGCTATCTTCGGTGCTGTCCTCAACACTTTCTGCTCCCTGTGTTTTATCTCCTGTGGTATCAGCATTATTGTTTGATAATGCGCTGTCTTTGGTAGGGATTGCAGATTCCAATGCCGCTGAATTTTTCGGAAGTGTCTCGCTGTTATCCGTTGTGGTATTTAACAGGTCATTTTCACTGACTTCGGTAAGGAAATATACCTTTTCATCTTCCCCGTCACGATCAATCACCAGATAAAATACCTTTTCTGATGCAGTCTGGATTGTATAAAATTCCTTGCCTTTTTCAGAAGTCTGGCTGTCACTGCTCTGGTCGGTATCCTTAGAAGTATCTCCCGTACTCGGGGACTGCTTGGCTGATGTTCCTGTACTGCTTGAAGTTGTTCCACTGCCTGTTTGGGAAACAGTATTTCCATTGCTGTCTGTCTTGGTATGGTCTGTAACCTGTGCGGTTGCAGAGCTAGGCTTGGTTGCTGACGCATCCACCGGGAGCTGCTGTGCCGGATCTTTTTCATTGCTGTCCTTGTTTTCCGGATCGGTGTAATACGGATTGGCTGTTTTATAGATTTCTGAGGTATTTCCTGCATTATCCATGGCTGAAATCGTGAAATACTGATATCCTGCATCAAACTGTTGCAGACGGATATTCAAAGCACCATTCGTATGGTCGGTAAACTCATAGCCATTGACATAGATTGCCTTGATACCGGAATCCGTATCATGTGCCTGAATACTCAATAGACCATCGCTGACTGCCGCATTTAAGGTAGGCTTCGTAAAATCAAAGCACTTGATATAGCGATTTTTCTCATAGGTCTTGCCCTTCTGGTCTGTGACCTGCACATAAATAGTGCTGTTTTCGGAAATCTCTATGTACATATCCTCGGTAATATCTGTCCAGCTTCCATTCTGCCCGACTTTCGCCTTTACTGTCTGAACGGTAAAATTACCGGAAACTATCGTATCTTCTACTTTGACTATCACCTTAGTGGTATCGTTATGCCACCCAGAAGATGTATTGATTGTGATTTTTACGCTCGGATTGATATAGGTACATTCCTTATAGTTCTTTGCACACACCTCACAATCTTCATCCACCGCATACTGGCTGCACTTTTCTTTGCAGGTGCATTTTGCGGCAGGCTGTGTCTCCTCAGTTGTGCCTTCTGTGGAATTTTCTGTTGTATTCTCCGTGGACTGCTCTGTATGATTTTCTCCACTACCGGAACTGTCCTTATTATCATTACCGGACGCTGTACTTTCTGCACTGCCTTCCTCTGCCGCACTCTCTGTTTTCTGCTCTGCACTATCCTCCGCATGAACCTCTATCGTGTTTGTCCTGTTGGCAAAAAATGCCCCCATCGGCATACAAAAAAGCATTGCCGACAGCATAAGGGACACAACTGCCCTAGCCGATAATCTCCTGTTTTTCATTGGTCGAACCCTCCTTTTCCTGTTCCCGTTTTTGTAATAAATTTCTGACTTCATCCTCACTGAGCTTATTTAACATCTGCAAACGCTCAGATGAGATTTTATATTTACGAATGATCTTCATGGCTTCGGCATCCTCCGCCATCTGTTTCTGCTCTGCAAGGTCTTTTTCCTTTGCCTGTAGCTGTGCTATCTGTTCTCTGACCTTTTTAAGCTGTGAATTGATTCTCTCTACTGACAAAAATAATTCCTCCCTTCGCTAATTCAATCTTCCAAAACCATAGAAATGGCTCTGCCAGTAAGAAGTATTGATTGAGGCGTACTGAATTGGATCGCCGCAATGCACCATCGTACCATTACCACAGTAGATACCGACATGCGTAACCGGACGTCCTGCATTATAGGTTCCGGTAAAAAAGATAATGTCTCCTGCCTTTGCGTCTGCCGCTGATACCGGAGTACATTGGTCATAAATGCCCTGTGCGGTGGTTCTTGGCAGGTTATGTACACCGCTGTTTGTAAATACCCAACATACAAAGCCTGAACAATCAAAACTTGCCGGAGCTGTTCCTCCAAAGGTGTATGGCATTCCCAGATACCTGTTTGCTTCCCGCATAAGCGTCTGCACCGTTGCATCGTCATAGGACTCCGGTGGTATCACATTGCCGGTTCCTCCTCCGGTGCCGCCCGGTGTTTCTCCATAAATGGTCTGCTCTCCTGCTTCAAAGTAAAATAACGGATTATAATACTCCCCGTTATACAAACACTCGATATGAAGGTGGATTCCGGTACTACTTCCCGTATTGCCACTTTTTCCAATGTTAGCACCCTTTTTAACGCTCTGCCCTGCGGACACATTCAGGCTGTCCATGTGGGCATATTTCGTGGTATATCCCTTGCTGTCCGTAATCACCACATAATTCCCATAATAGGAATCGTAAGCCGCTTCCATAACCATTCCGTCATGTGCTGCATGTACCATGGTTCCGGTCGGTACTGCTATATCAACACCCCTGTGAAGCTCCTCGTCTCCGGTGTTTGGATTTTTCCGGTAGCCATAATAACTGCTGATATAGTAATACCAGTAATAATCAACCGGAGAAGCAAAGACCTGTAAGCCGCCTTTTGTCTCCGTATAGGCTCCAAAAATTTCCGTCTGTTCGCTGTCCATGCGTCCGGCTACAATGCTCTCAAGCGGTGTGACCGTAAGTGTGACACGAAGAATTGTTACGGTATATTCTTCTTCCTCCTCATACTCGTATTCCTCGGTACGGGTAGTCCCGTCCGGATTTGTTACTATTCTGGTTCCGGTCTTTGTGACTGTCCTTGTCCGTGTTTCCTCTACTTCCTCGGTAGTGAGTGAATACATGCAATCAAATAATTCCTGAATCTCACTCTCTATTCCTGCGGCAGTAAATTCCGTATGGACTGCGGAAAGATAACTGATCAGTGTGTACGGATCATGCCCGATTGCACCAAGGTTATAATTGTATTCATCATATCCCGGATAATCAGTTTCAATCCGGTCAATCTTATTTTGCAGTTCCATTTCCTTTTCTGTAAAAGATAAATCTGCTGCATCAATCTCTGCCGGAAGGCTAAGATATGTGCTTGCCATCGTTGTTGTCACAGTTCCGGTAAACATGGAACCGCAGCTTGATAGTGCCAACATGATCATAATGAGCAGAAGTGCAAAAATACCCACTGTGATAATCAGTGTTTTATTTTTCGTGGCAATTTCCTGTAACTTCTTTGCAATCCCGGTTGCAGCATTGGCTGTCTTTGTAAATGTTTCCTTTGCAGTCTTGGCTTCTGCTCCTACCCGCCTTGCCTTGGCATACTCACGCTTGATGCGCTGTTTCTGTAGCTGCCTTTGCAACTGCTTCTTTGGACTGTTGCCCTTTAGATGTGGATTTTCACTGATGAATTTCTCATACTCCAGCTTCATATCCGCTGTAACCTGTTTTTTGTGCAATCGCTCTAAGCGGTCACGCTTTCTCTGTGCCTTGCTCTTACGGTGATACTTCATATAGTGGTAAATATCCTCGGCTCGCTGTTCCGTCTTGTGTGCGCCCTCAACCGCAGAATTGTCCTTTTCTGTTTCTGCAATCTTACGATGCACAAAATACATATTTTCGGTCTGGAGTTTGTGAACCGCAGCTTTTCCTAGTCCGTCCGGCTTGAATGGCTTCTCCACTTCCACCGGAACCACCACATACTTTGCTTTTCCGGTCTGTTCATCAAAGACACGTTTCATCTCATACTGCCGCTTTTTCGGCATCTTGTCCTTTGCCTTCTGTAACTTCCGGCGGTTCTTTTCTGACTTATCAAAAGCCTTCTGTACTTTTCTGTCGGTAAATTTTTCCGCCTGCCCCTGCGAAAATGTGGCATCCTTTGTCTGGAAATCTCCATAATCGGACTGCTTTGTATTTTCTGACTTTGCACGCTCTCTGTGTGCGTGTTCTCTCTGCACACGCCCTTTGTGATATTTTCCTTTTTCCTCAGACCGTTGGTAGGTGTCCCTGACATGAGCCTTGTTTTCTATTGTACTGTCAGAAGAAGTCTCAAAATCAGTCTGCTCGTCCTGCATGAAGCTGTTTTCCTTTAAGAATGCCTTTTCCGCTTCGGCTTCTGACTTCTGGACGCTGTGACCAGAAGTTGCATTTCTTCTATGACTGCCATGGTTCGCATCCCGTGGCAGATTGCTCACAGGCTTCTCATTGGCATGAAAATGATTTTCCGTAGGAAAGGTGTTATCCTGCCTGTGTTCTGTGTGTTTTGCTCCAGTCACTTCCTTATCCTTGGAAAATGTCTCTTTTTCAAATGCCTTTACTGCCTGCTTCTTCTGTCTTTTTTCTGCCATTTTATACTGCGTCCTCCTTCTGCACCGATTCCTCCGGCTTGGTATTCATAATTCTGTAAGTCTTGGTGTCTGTCGGATATTTGTCTACAAATGGAATTACCACATTGTCAAACAGTATCAGACCACTTCCCGGCTCGGAGTTGGTGACATAGGAAAGCTGCTTATCAGAAAGTCCCAGTTTATCAGCGAGAATTGCCTGATCTTTGGCATTCTGATTTAACAGATACACAAAATCGCTGTTACCCAAAATACCTTCAATCTCCTCAGAACGAAGAAAATCGCCCACGTTCTGCGTCAAACCTGTCGGAATACCGCCCCATTTTCTGAAACGCTTCCAGATTTCCACGGAATAAATAGCTGTCTGCTTCTCCTTCAGAAGAAGGTGGAACTCATCACAGTAATAACGGGTAGCAATCTTTCGCTCCCTGTTCTGCGATACCCTGTTCCAAACCGCATCCTGCACGATTAACATACCCAGCTCTTTCAACTGATTTCCCAAGTCTCTGATGTCAAAGCACATGATACGGTTGCCGCTGTCTACGTTGGTATGGTGGTTGAAGTAATTCTGGGAACCATGCACATACAGCACAAGGCTGTTTGCGATACGCTCCGCCTTTGGATTTTTGTGTGCTAACAGGGCATCATATAAATCTTCCAGCAGCGGCATATTTTCCGGCACCGGATTTTCAAAATACTTATCATAAATATGACGGATACACTCGTCGATGATACCTTTTTCATCGTTCTGCAATCCATCCTTGCCGCCTGCAATCAGGTCACACAGAGTAATAATAAAATCGGATTTCAGCTTTAACGCTTCCTTATCCCCCTTATGGGATAACTGTATATCCATAGGGTTCAGATAGTCTTTGGAATTGGTGGCAAGTTTTACCACCTGTCCATGTAGTGCTGCCACTAGCGCAAAATACTCGCCCTCCGGATCGCAGATGATAATATCGTCCTTTGTGATAAGAAAACAGCTTAAAATCTCACGCTTTGCACTAAAACTCTTACCACTTCCGGGAGTACCTAAGATAACTCCGTTTGGTGTACGGAGCCTTTTGCGGTCTGCCATAATCATGTTGTTGCTGAGTGCATTTAACCCGTAATAGATTGCCGGTGCAGGCATAAACAATTCCTGTGTGCAGAATGGTACTAAGATTGCGGTACTCTTTGTGGAAAGGGTACGCTCAATTCCGGTTTCATTGCACCCAATCGGTGCAGATGCCATAAGGCCCTGCTCCTGTAAATACTGTAAACATCTGAGGTCACAGTTTGCCTGCTGAATAATACCGGACACCCTCTGCATTAAGCTCTCCAGTTCCCGCTTGGTTCTGCCATAACAGGTAATAAGGAATGTCATGTTGATCATCTTCTGGTTGCTCGTATTCAAATCATCGAGAAATTCCAGCGTGTCCTTTTCATAAGTCACGATGTCTGTTGGAAGAATATCCATATCATAGCCGCTTCGGACTGCCTTTTTCTGCTCTTCAATCTTCATTTTCTGGATATTGGAAATAACCGCTTTTAACTTCTTGATTGCCTTTACCGGATCTTCCGTCTGCATGTGCATGGAAATCGTAAGGTTGGCATCAATATCCAGAAGATGCTTGATCAGCTCGTCCGTAAACTTCGGTGCGATAATATCCAGATAGGACACACAGCCATACATATTCCCCGACTTAAAGCGGTTCGGATAGCGGAAATCAAATCCCGGCGGGCCAATATAGTCCTTGACCGACTTACCGGATTCTGCCAAATCCTTAAATGAAAAACGGAAAGGCTCCATCGTATCCTGATTAAAATATTCATGCAGGATGCGCAGTCTTTCCTTTCCGTCCAGTCCCCTCGCAAGGGTTCCTATGTTGTTTAAGTTCCGTATGACATCTTTTTCAATGTTGTTAAGGCGGCTCTTGGCTTCCTTGTAGCCATTGCTCTCCACACCAAAAATCAGATATTTTGATTTGATGATGCCATTGTTTCCTTTTGCCGCCTGCTTCTTTAACATCTCCGTATATTCTCCACGAATGTCGTTAAAATCATCCTCCTGCCACGGAATGTCAAACTGTTCCGTAAGCATCTGCTCGTTGACCTGCCTGTTGAAAAGCACCAGTTCAAACTTCACAGACGGATCAAAGTAATTGATGAGCTTACTGTACTGTGCCAGAATATCCGCCTGCTCATCCACTTCCAGAAGCGAATAGTTTATATCAAAAAATTCCACCATCTTTGTATAATAACGGTGGCTGACCTGACAGATACCGTCACGGAACATCTTTTCAAAAGTAATCGTCTTTTGTGCGGTAGTCGGCTTTTCTTTCTCATTGCTCTTTCCCGATAAAATATGTTTCAACTGTATAAGACGCTTCTTCTCTGAAAAGGTAAGACCACCGCTTTTGCTATTATTCCTGCTACTGCCCTGATAACTGCTTTTTCTGCGGCTTTCCGGTTCTGCCTTTTGCTTTTTCTTCAAGATAACGAACCTCCCTTCGTAATTTTTCTTTTTCTTCCAACTGCTTGTATAAATTTTCCGACCGGTATGGTCTTATGCCCGGTGTGAGTATCTTCTGCCGGAGCATAAAATACAAAATCTTCTCCGCCGGAAACCCGTTTTTCTCATACATTGCAAAAAAGAAAAATGGAAGCATTGCTCCCATCATAAGAAGTGATGCGGCTGATGTTCCGATCAATCCCTTGGTTAAAAAATACAAGGGTATCCCGGCTACTGCCGCACCGCTGAAACAGATGATCTGTCTCTTTGTCAAGTTCAGTGCCACTTTTGTCTTGATACCGGACAAATCCTTTGGCACCTGCACGGATATTGCCATATCGTTCCTCCATTAGTGCGCATTCCAGATAGATTTTGACAGCGAACCTGTCTTAAACAGGGAAAAACATAAAATCACGGTATATGCCGCCACAGACCAGAGTGCCGTATGCAGGTTGTCGGACACTGCCACACCAGCCACAAGCACCGCATAGATTGCGACGCACACCATCATAAAAAATCCCTGAAATGCAAGGGCACAAAGTCCCTTAAAATAATTAGTTCCTATCGTTCCCCATTCCCGGTTGGTTACGGTTGCACAGGGAACGGGTGCTACTGATACATAAAGGTATATTTCAATCATTCGCCCATAAAGAATGACGGTGATAAGGACTGACATGATTTTCATACATAAACTGACGATCATGGTCTCCATCCCCAGTCCTAACAGCTCGCCTATGCTCATCTCCGAAAACTGCTCATTGAACATCGTCTGCAGCGTGCTTGAAACATCAATACTGGTGCTTCCGGTAATCGCTGATGCGGCAGAATTTACGATATGGCTTCCCACATCAAATACCGCCATGACAATGTCAAAAGTCTTGCTTAACAGCATGACTGCAATACACGCTTTCATAAAAAAGCGAATAAAAATGGCTGTATTGAAGTCATGCAGGTTATTCTTGTCAATGACCATAGAAATAAGCTCGTAGACGAGTACAAAACTGATGATCATGCCCGCTATGGGGATCATCACGTTATCGGACAGGGTTTTTATCATGTCAAAAATACCGGAGTTCCAAGTGCTGGGAGTTTTGCTGACCTCCCCTGCAATCGTGCCTACCTTGTCGTTGACATCGGTAAACATGGTTTCAAAGTTTGTCAGCACCCATCCCTGCAACAGTTCCTTTATGAATTCAGTAATCTTATCAATGATCCCGCCCATGAATTATGAGAACAGTGTGGTAAGCTGTGGGATTACCGTCTGTGCCACAATAATGATGCCACCGCCACTCATAAGCTGCTTGATTCCCTGTGATTTTGCACCTGGATTATCATTTCCGTATCCTTCGAGAAGATTGATAACTCCCCACACGCCTACACCTGCTCCGATAGCGGTTACTACTGTTTTAAGTCCTGTTACTGATGTTGTAAAAAAGCCCATTTGTTTGTCTCCTTTTGCTTGAAAATTAAATGAAAAAAGGGAGCTGTTCTGATTTGTGATTTTTCAGAAAAACTCCCATAACAATAGTTCCAATATTTAGTTGTAAAGTCACTTCTGGACGCTGTGACCAGAAGTTAAGCTGTGATTTCTCCGACATCGCATACCTCATCCACCACATCATTCCTCTTAAAACGAAGTCTGTTGCGGTTCTTCACGTATTTTTCAATGTCAAATTCATTCTTTTTGTCATAATCGGATAACAGCGGGTACTGCTTATGCTTCGTTATATCAAATTTATCTGAGAAAAATGGTCTTACACCTCTAAGCTGCATGATACACTTGCTGCCATCCATGACCGCAATCTCGTCCTGACTCATTAACTCCTTTCCGGTCTTTTGATAATTCAGACCGTAAGACTGGCTCGTACCTCTCGTATCCGAGGTATTGTAAAGATCAATCGTTTCTTTCCCAAGGATTTCTGCCAGATCTTTCAGAGTATCTTTCTCTTTTCCTCCCAAAAACAGGGTTGTGTCGCAGTTTCCTTCAATGGTCGATGCGTTGTCCTTATACAGAGCCTTTAGCTGTGACTTTGACTGCAAAATAATAGAAGCTGATATTTCCCGGCTACGGATAGTAGCAATCAGCTTCTCAAACTGTGGAATCTGCCCGATGTTTGCAAACTCGTCCAGTAAGCACCGGACGTGGATCGGCAGTCTTCCGTTATATACATCATCTGCCTTGTCACAAAGCAGATTGAATAACTGCGAATACATGATACTTACAATGAAATTGAATGTCGCATCGGTATCGGAGATAATGACAAACAGTGCTGTCTTTTTCTCACCCAATGTATCAAGCTCCAGTTCATCATAAGCAGTCAGGTCACGCAGCTCCTTGATGTCAAATGGTGCCAACCTTGCACCACAGCTAATCAGAATAGATTTTGCTGTCTTTCCTGCGGCAAGTTTATACTTCTTATACTGTCTTACCGCAAAATGGTTTGGGTTCTTCTGCTCCAGCTCCTCAAACAGCAGGTCAACCGCATTTCTGAAGTTTTCATCATCTTCCCTTGCTTCACTGGCATCCACCAGATCAATCAGCATGGAAAAATTCTGTTCTTCCTCCGGTGCTTCGTACCAGATATATGCGATCAGTGCCGTGTAATAGAGCTTTTCAGCTTTTACCCAGAAATCCTCAGAGGCTTGCTGTCCTTCCCCTTTGGTATTTACAATGATTGTGTTTACGAGTTTCAGAATGTCCTTTTCGCTCCGGATGTAAGCGAAAGGGTTGTAATGCATAGATTTTGCAAAGTTAATGGTATTAAGCACCTTAATCCGGTAATCATTCTCAGACAGCATCCTGCCGCATTCGACCAGCACAGTGCCTTTCGGATCAGTGACCACATAGGAACTGTGCATCTGCATAAGGTTCGGCTTCACAAAAAAACGTGTCTTACCGGAACCGGAACCGCCGATCACAAGAATGTTTTTATTCCTTGCATACTTCGGCTGCTTCGGTCTGCCGGACATCATAAGACGCTCCGTTGCCGTTAAAAGCACGTTGTTTTCAAATACCGGATCGACATAAGGCTCTATGTCTTTGGCAGTTCCCCACCTTGCCGAACCGTATTCTACTCCCTGCCGGAATTTCTTTGCATTTTTCGCTTTATAATAAACTACCATACGAAATCCAATTCCGCATCCTACTCCTACCAGTAAATCTCTTGGCAGAAAGCTCGGAAGCGGATTATGGAACGCACCTCCAATCCCATTGATTGTGTCCAACACATTCTGTAATGTATTATCACCTGCCTGCTGTCCATACAGCCATGAAACCTTATTCAGAACATACCCGAAGATCACATAGGGAGCGCATTTCAGGGCAATTTGCTTTTTATTTACCCCATTTGCTTTTTCTTTGAGAGTTTTTGAAATCGACCGCAAATCCTTTACAATTCCGTCAATGACCTTGCTTATAAGCTCTGTCCTCTGTCTTTATTTTTCTCTCTGCTGCGCTCCTTGTTCTTATTCTGTGCAATGATCTTCTGAAGTCCTTTCAATTTCTGTCTGAGTGACGGACGCTGCTGTTTTTTCTCATTAACTTTTACAAATTCCTTGAATGCCTGTGCAATCACATCGGCATCCTTGCCCTTGAAAAATACAAGATACCTTGGTGGCTCCGTGGTCTTATCCTTCTTTACTGCGAAATCTATGTTGTACTTTCTTGCGACACGCTCAAAAGACTTGATGTTACTATCCGTGACCTCAATGGACTTTGCCCCCTCTCCCTGACCGACCAGCTTCTTTACCGGAATTTTCCCATGGGAAGGCTCCTTATGCTTCTGGTGTTCCAGATACATCTTCATCGCCTTCTGCAAAACGCTTGCGGTCAGCTTGGAAGTCTTGATTGCAAGAGCAATGGTTTTCTGTGTTGTTTCCTCCTGCACGGTGTACCTCCTTCCTTATCTGCACCAACTTGATTTAGGGTGGAACCAACAGCCTGTGAAGCTGTGTTTTCATTGCCATACTTACTGCTCCTCCCCTTCCTCAAGGTCTTTATCCCACCAGTTCATTTCTTCCTCATAAAAATCCTCGAATATATCAGCAGGAATATTTTCTTTCTGCTTTCTCGCTTTCATAATGTCTCTTGCTATTTTTGCCACAATTACCACAGCAATAACAGCAAGCAATAATTTCTTCACATCTTTTCTGTTCATTTCCTTTTCCTTTCCACTTCTGGACGCCGTGACCAGAAGTTGTTGCAATAAAAAAACAGATACAAAATCTTTCGATCTCATATCTGCCTTAACGCTGTATATTTTTCTATATTCTTTTTGATTAGTAGAGCTTTGCACCTGCCGGAATTGCATCATCCAGCATAACTAAATTAAGCTTTTCCTCTCCATTTACTGTATGAACAGCGGATAAAAGCATACCACAGGAATCAATTCCCATCATACTTCTAGGTGGTAAATTTGTAATTGCAAGTAATGTCTTTCCGACCAGTTCCTCCGGTTCATAATATGCATGGATTCCAGAGAGAATAATTCTGTCTGTTCCTGTGCCATCATCTAAAACAAAATGTAACAGCTTTTTGCTTTTCTTCACAGCACTACATTCTTTTACTTTTACAACACGGAAATCTGACTTGCTGAATGTATCAAAATCCACCATTTCCTCAAATAATGGTTCTGTTTCCGCCTTTGGCTCAACAGGCTCAGTAACCTGTTCTTCTAAATTCATATTTTCATCGCACATATTCATTTCCTCCAGACATAATAAGCTAATGCCCATTATAGCAGAAAAGCTGTGCTTTGAGAAGAAATTCCTAACTTGAAAATCGTGTACATCTTTGCACCGATCAGATTATCTTCTATCCATACATCATCGAGCAGCAGACAATGTGATAACACTTCCAGATTTTCCATGTTTATCAGCCGTTGAACAACAGTATTTGTATTCTCCGGTATTTCATGAGTTTCCATTGCAATATCCCGCCTTGCTTCCCTGCAATACTTATACAATCCCAAGATATACTTATTCGACAGGATAAAACCATACGCATCATTATTCAGATATATCATTTTATGCTTTTCCCATTTCTCCGGCAATGAAAAATAGCACTTTGCTGTTTCGATATAGCAGTCTCCCTCATAAGTAGGCTTCATCTTTCTTTCCTGCCGGAGCATCTGATGATATATCTTTTCCCGGTCAAATATACTTCTTGCTCTGGTAAAATCAGGTGTCCTTCCACGCATAAAAGTGTAAACATTATTGATCACCGTTTTTCCCGCTAAAGACTTGTAATTGCCTACCCTGTGAAGGTACTGCAATACCTGTGTCAGCTTCTCCACAGAAGTAATCTCTTGATAATTATTTGTATCAATCTCCATTTGTTCAAAAGATAATGGTGTGCTTCCTTTTTTGATTTCACGCTCCATGATACGCTTGGTGTCTCTCATTGATTCCATATCAGTTCCTTTCCACTTCTGGACGCTGTGACCAGAAGTTATAAAATAAGCAGGTATAAAAACTTTCATTTCATACCTGCTCCTGTTCAGCAAGAAATTCTCTTTCCTGCAAGTTCCATTATGATATTGATTACTTCCCTAATGATTGCAATAATTTTTATTGCAAGGACAATCACTCCGATCATGCCGCCTATGACTGCGTCAAGTGCCAACACTCCAATGCTCCCTGCAATTCCAAAATTGCGAGGTATCAGCAGTACGAGCATCTTTTGTATGCCGAATGGAAATCCACTCATAATCCAGAATTGAAACCAGTTTACTCCGTTCTCTCCCAGACATATCCAGTAACACATATTCAGCCATACTGCAACAAATGCCAGCGGCAAAATCACCTTAAATAATACCCTTTTCATGCCATCCACCTCCATACATATCATGCTGCACTTCCTGCTGATAGAAATGATTTATCGTAGTTGGTGCATTATAAAGTGCTGTTATCATATACGCTTTGATATTTGTAATCTTTGTCGTTGTCTCTTTCATGCAACCAATCACATATTCCAGATGACTGCTGTTCAGTTTCAAGAATCTGGATTTTACAAGCTCATACGGATAATCCTCACCTGCAACTCGGATTGATTTTCTCTTTACGCACACTACTTCGCAGATTATCCCAAATAATTCGTCATAAAGTTCTTTTTCACCATAACCATCATACTTCATGTGATGATCATAATTGATATTTTCTTTAATCAGTTCTATGTATGCCTGTGCATCATCCATCGAATCAATCACATCATCTTGTGGCTTTTCTGTTGCAGATTGATTGATAGGATTGTTATAACTCTCCTCAGTATGGTTATAATTAGTCTGATTCATATAAGTCTGATTATAGTTAGTATAATTAGGGTTCGATTCTCCGACTTCTTGAGGTTCGATTTCCGAACTTCCAGAGGTTTGATTTTCTGACTTCCGAAAGTTCGATTTTCTGACTTCCAGAAGTTCGATTTTCTGACTTCTTGAAGTTCGATTTTCTGACTTCTTGAAGTTCGATTTTCCGACTTCTGTGATTTCATCAGCATTAGCAGGCTCTTTTTCGTCCATCTGCTCTGAAATTGAAGCAAAATTTTTCACATAAATTATATCCGGTTTTCCAAGTCCTCTGCGCACCTTTTCTACCAGACCAATTCCTTTTACAGAATCAAGCTCTGCCAATACCTTAACAGCTTTTTCCTTAGCGCATCCCAAATCCTCCATAATGCTGTCTATGGTATAAATGATGTATGCACGATTTTCATCGTCAAACCATTCATTTTTCATAGACAGCGACATACGATCAAGCATAAGTCCATACAATAATTTTGCATCACTGGACAGCTTCTTAAATCTCTCGTCCTTTATCAGCAGGCGTGGAACACGATAGAATGAGAACTGTTCCGCTTCTATTCCGTAATAATAGTCTAGCTGCAAAATTTCTCCCATTCTCGTCTCCTCCTTCCTACTGCGTATTTTTCCAGTTATCTAATAGCTGAAATATTATTTTTTCTATATCATCTGTGCTGTATGTATCCGGGAAATAACTGTTAATGCGTTCTGTTTTTATAACAACCTTACGCTCTACTGTCTTTTCTTTCTCCAGAAGCATACGCACCATTGGAAAGGTCAACTCTCCTTTTTTGTCACTTTCCTTCAGCATGGCACTCTGCTGTTTGGTTATGACAGCATTGGTGTCCTGTATGGCAACCAATACCCATTGCTGTGCATCCTCTGATAAAAACGAGATGTCCACCGCCTGCATAATGCCTATTTTCCCCGAATCCACCATATCAAGCAACGGTTCCGATAATCGTGAAATCCATATATATCTTTGAACAGTTTTTGCACTCTCTCCTGCAGCTCCTCCCAGTTCGTCCAGCGTAAGTCCACCTGCTCTGCTTCCCTGATGCTTCATGGCTTCGTATTTCATACGATATGCCTTCGCTTTTTCGCTTGGAAGAATATCTTCTCTTTGAATATTGCTGTCCACCATGATAATCGTGGCTTCATCGTCCGTATAATTACGAATAAACATCGGCATTGTATCAAGTCCTACAAGCTCACACGCATGTCTCCTTCGGTGTCCTGCAATAATTTCATAGCCGCCCTCAGCTCTTGGTCTTGCAATACCCGGCATCAGCACGCCATGCTCTCTGACACTCTCCACCGTCTCTTGCATCTTTTCATCGTCCAGTACCTTAAATGGGTGACCTTTGAACTCATGCAGTTCTGATAATGCAATTTCCTGTACCTGCTCTATTCCTGCCTGTGGCTGTCCATCTCCGAATAAATCATCGAAGCTGTTCAGTTTTACCTTTGCGGCACTTCCTGTTTTATTCATCTGCAAGCACCTCCTCTGTCAATGACTGATAGGCACTCGCTACTTTTCCATTTGGATCATGCTCATAAATGCTGACACCTTCAGCAGAAATCTCCGCAGCTCTTACCGACATCGGAATACTGTTTTCAAATATTCTTACCTTGCTACCATAATTCTCCACAACCAATGCACTGATGTCTTTTGCATAATTTGTTCTGTTATCAACCATAGTAAGCAGAATACCTTCAATCTCCAATTTTGGATTGATCTGCCTTTTTACCTTTCCTATGGTTTTTATAAGCTGTTCCAGACCTTTTACCGGCAGATATGCTGCCTGCACCGGAATAAGGATGCTGTCGGCACTTGCAAAGGCATTTATGGTAATCATGCCAAGGGAAGGCATACAATCAATCAGAATGTAATCATACCTTTCTTTCTGCTGTTCTATATAAGTCCGAAGCACAAGTTCCCTGCTCATGACATTTACCAGTGATACTTCCAATCCCGACAACTCTATATTGCCGGGCATAAGGTCTACACCCTCGTCATGCTTTAGGATGCCATAATCTGGCTCCATATCTTCTTCATTGATGATATTCGCCATAATGGTTGCAAGAGATACATCCAGTTTATCCGGCTCCTGAAAGCCTAAACTTGCTGTCAGGCTTCCCTGTGCATCCGCATCTATCAGAAGCACCTTTTTCCCCTTTTTTGCAAGTCCAATACCTAGATTACTTGTTGTGGTGGTCTTTCCAACTCCACCTTTCTGGTTTCCGATTACTATAACTTTACACATGATGAAATTCCTCCAAATTCTACTATTATTCTTTTACATTGCTCTTTTTTACTTCTACATACGATCTGTAATATTTATCTGTTCCCTTGTTGGGATAGAGGTCTGACATTTCCAGAACCTCTACCTTTGGGTGTCTCTGCATGATTTTTTTGAACCATGTAATATCATTTTTTGTTCCCATCAACCGAATCTTTAACATCAATCATTTCCTCCAAACATTGCATACAAATTTTTATTGTATGTGGCATACTCCGGATAGCGAATCTGTATTGCCTGCCAGAAATATGGTGCATAGCAACAGCAGAACAAATCCTCTACTGAATATCTCCGGCACTCATCCACCTGCTCCTCTGTGTCCTGTTCATCATCCACGCTCGGTGTACCATTGCAATACAGATTAAATGCCATTCTGACAACCTTTGCACTTCCACTGGTCTGCCAGCCTTCATGCAGGCACTCCGGTTTTACACATCCAGTCTTGAAATTATAAATTCTATCCACATTTCTTCGTGTATCTTCGTTCATTCCAATGCAATAGCAAAGTGCCTTGTGATATACATCTGCTTCTCTAACTTTCTGAATTTTTTCATAGTAGAATTTCTCATGTGCTTCACTGATAAAGTTAATATTTTCTTTTTCTGCTCCTAACGCTGTACTGTTCATACTGACTTCCTCCATTTTCTTATTTTGTTCCGTTGACCATAACAAAAAAGGACATTCCTCTAAAATTTCTTTTAGAAAAATGTCCTTATAGTACAAAATATGAACTTGAACTGACTCGATTTTAATTTAAAATCGTTTGTTTTAACCCTTTAAGATAGGTTATTTTGTCGTACTCCTGTCGTACCATACAAGTTGGAAGTCCGCAAACCCTTGATTTTATTGGTCTTTTTTATCCAATGACTTCATCGTCGGGAATAATAACACATCACGGATTGCTGCGCTGTCTGTTAACAACATACACATTCTATCGATACCAAATCCGATACCTCCTGTTGGTGGCATACCGATTTCAAGTGCGTTCAAGAAATCTTCATCTGTTGTGTTCGCCTCTTCGTCACCCTGAGCAAGCAATTCTTCCTGCGCTTTGAAACGTTCTCTCTGGTCGATTGGGTCATTCAGCTCTGAGTAAGCATTTGCCATTTCCCATCCATTCATAAAGAACTCGAAACGTTCTGTGTATTCTGGATTCTCTGGTTTTTTCTTTGTAAGTGGAGAAATCTCGATTGGATGATCCATTACAAATGTTGGCTGAATCAAGTGCTCCTCTGCAAATTCTTCGAAGAATAACGCAAGAATATCACCTTTTTTGTGACGTTCTTCAAATTCTACGTGGTGTTCTTTTGCAGCTGCTCTTGCTTCTTCCAATGTGTGAATCTCATCAAAATCAACACCCGAATATTTCTTTACAGCATCTACCATTGTGATTCTCTCAAATGGTTTTCCAAGATCCATCTCTACCCCATTGTAAGTGATTGTTGTTGTTCCAAGCACTTCCTGTGCCACATAACGGTACAAGTTCTCTGTCAGATCCATCATTCCGTTGTAATCTGTATATGCCTGATATAATTCCATCAATGTAAATTCCGGATTATGTCTTGTATCCAAACCTTCGTTACGGAATACTCGTCCAATTTCATAAACGCGTTCCAATCCGCCGACAATCAATCTCTTCAAATACAATTCCAAAGAAATACGAAGTTTGAGATCTTCATTTAAAGCATTGAAGTGTGTCTCAAACGGTCTTGCCGCTGCACCACCGGCATTTGCTACCAGCATCGGTGTCTCAACTTCCATAAATCCCTGTCCGTCTAAATATCTTCTGATAGAAGCCAAAATTTTAGAACGTTTAACAAATGTATCTTTTACATCCGGATTCATGATCAAATCCACATATCTCTGACGGTAACGTAAATCCGTGTTTGTCAATCCGTGGAATTTCTCCGGAAGAATCTGCAAGCTCTTTGTAAGCAATGTTACTTCCTCTGCATGGATCGAAATCTCACCCATTTTTGTGCGGAATACCTCACCTTTGATTCCCACGATATCACCGATATCCATCTTCTTAAAGTCTTTATAAGCTTCCTCACCTACACAGTCTCTTGCAACATAAGACTGAATATTTCCCTGTAAATCCTGCACATTACAGAATGAAGCTTTTCCCATCACACGCTTAGACATGATACGTCCTGCGATAGACACTTTCTTTCCTTCCATTGTCTCAAAGTTATCTTTGATCTCCTGGCTGTGCGCATCTGCATCATATTTTGTAATCTGGAATGGATCTTTTCCATTTGCCTGCAAATCTGCAAATTTCTCACGGCGCACTTTTCTCAATTGATTAATATCTTGTTCTTGTACATTCTTTTGTTCAGCCATGTCTCTTCTCTCCTATTCTTATACGCTTCTGTCGATTTTCAGCACTTCGTACTCGATAATACCAGCCTGAGCTTCTACCTCTACTTTATCTCCCACTTTTTTGCCAATCAGTGCTTTTCCAAGCGGAGACTCATTCGAAATCTTACCTGCAAGGCTGTTTGCCTCTGTAGAACCTACGATTTTGTATTCTACTTCTTCCTCAAATTCTACGTCATATAATGAAACAGTGCAGCCTACGTTGATTTTGTCAAAGTCTACTTCGTCTTCTACAACAACCTCTGCATTTTTCAAGATTTTCTCAATCTCTTCAATACGTGCTTCAATATCACGCTGTTCATCTTTTGCTGCATCGTATTCTGCGTTTTCTGATAAGTCGCCCTGCTCTCTTGCTTCTTTGATCTTTACAGCAACTTCTTTACGTCTTACCACCTTTAAATTCTCCAACTCTTCTTCCAGCGCTTTTAATCCTGCATAAGTGAGTAATGTTTTCTTTTCTGCCATTTTTATACTTCCTTTCTTACCCCTTTACGCCCCTTTTTGGAGCATGTCTATTTTGAAAATTCTGCCTTAAAAATTCTGATAAATAATTTTATTTTCACAATTTCAATATTATACATGATACGTCCTCTAATGTCAAGAATTCCGCTGGTTTTCCACTCGTTTTCATACACGCGACATGGTTACTGTTCACTCGTTATCGCCGCCCACATGGCTGAACTGATACCTTTCTAATCCCCCACTCCAAAATCGGTATTCTCATAGAGCACTTCTACTGTCGGATCTTCTTCCAAATACGCATATTTTTCCAAAAACCAGCGCACCAGTTCTTCATCCCGAACGACATCCGTCGTATTGTTTGTAAACACATTGACCGTCCCCAGTTTAAAATGCTCTTTCAGCATCCGAATGTCATAATCGATCATTTCCTTTGTCTGTCCTTTGATTCCGACCATCAGACACGGCGAATCGAACAGTTCCGCCACCTCCTCCGGTGTTGTAAATCCTGCGTTTTTATTCAAATACTGCTGGCGAAATTCATTGTCAAACGTTTCTACCCCTATTTTGAACACAATCGGAATCCCCATATAATCTCGCATTTCCTGCAATTTTTTCCGATACATCCAGTGGCTTTCAAAAAATAGTTTCTTAATCTTTTTCGTTTGTATTAAGATTCGGATTTCCTCCAATGTCTCTTTTGGCAGTTCAAAGCAGCTCCCCGAATTGATGACTTCCAAGACACCGAATTCTCCTGTTACCTGCGACAAAATCTCGTGGTTTAACCGAATCATCTCATCTTTTTGATTTGAATTATCCTCTATATAATCGCAAAATCTGCATTTTCCCCATATACATGGAAATGCCTTTAAGAGCACGATCTCCCTCTGATTTTTATTTGTAATTTTGCTATACCTGTCCATTCGTTTTTCCCTCTCGAATCTGCTGTTTCATCGAATTTGACAGTACTGCAAGAACCGCCACGACAATTGCAATTGAAATCAAGCGGTCTGCATAGTCTGTCACAATCTGTACGACAAACGCACTCGCAACCATATTCAATCCCAGTTTATGCAAAAGTGTCACAAGAATCGATGAACCGGAAGATGTCACTCCGCCAAACACATACGCTGTGATGCACGCACTGATAATTGTTCCCGCAATTGACACACAAAATGCCCCAAGAAAAATATCCCATTTTTTTAACAACGTTGTCCGAAAAAGAATTCCAGCTGCCACTCCGGTCACTATCTGCACCGGAATAAAATAGAGCGAATAAATATCTGTCGTGATGCCAGAAATCACACCGCTGACCACCCCGGCAAGAACTCCTCCAACTGGACCAAGCAACGCCGATGCCAGAAATGTCCCGATACTGTCCAGATAAATCGGAAGCCGCAGAACAAGCGCAAGATTTCCTCCAATAATATTAATCACCGCACTTAATGCAATAAAACAAACCTGTACCACTGTAAATTTTTTCATTTTCCTTCTCCTCCTAAGCCATAATCTGCTGCAGGATTGTTCTGATCTCCTGCTCTGATTTCCCAAAAACTCTATGTAAAAACATTACCATAAATTCCTTCTCATCCACCTCGGTGAGCACAATGCTGTTTTCCTCTTTCTTCCAGAAATTCATTGCATCCACCACAGATTGCCCGATACTGATTCCCTCTGTCTCCACAGTTGTATAGGCTTCAAAGCCACTGCACAATTCCCGATTAAGAAAATATGCAACCGCAAGCGGATCGTTGATAACACAGCCGATCACCCGCTCATATTCCCAGTGAAAATCATAATAAAACCGAGTAATATTTTTGATAAATTCACCTTTCTCTGTATCCAGAATTTGCATGTATTCCAAAATATTCGGTGTCAATACGATTTTTCTTGCCACATCTAATCCAACCATATGAATCTTCGTTCTCAGATTTTCATACACATATTTTGCAGCGTGCGGATCACACCAGTAATTGTACTCTGCCACCGGCGAACAATTTCCGTGACTTTTATAAGAGCCTCCCATTGAGACAAATTCGTCCAGTTGTTCAAATGCCTCCGGATCTTTCTGCAGTGCTTTCGCAATATTTGTCAGGGGACCAATGGCGATAATTGAAACACCTTGTTTCTCTCTTAAAGTGTCTGTAATGTAACTCACTGCATCTTTTTCTTGCACGCTCCCCGGCACATTCTCGTATCCACTTTCCCCAAGACCATCCATTCCATGTGTATCCTGAGCGCTGATATATTCCCGCCTTAACGGTTTTTCCTCCCCTCGGTATACCGGAATGTCAAGTCGATTCATGACATTTAATACCTTTCGGATATTTTCCACACCGATATCCACCGGCACATTTCCACAGACTGCTGTGATTCCGATAACTTCCAAGTCCGGTGATGCAAGTGCCAGCATCAGTGCCAAGGCATCATCAATGCCCGTGTCGCAATCAATGATAATTTTTCTTTTTGCATTCATTCTCCAATCTCCTTTCGCGTAAAAAATAGGCTTCGCCTATTCAGCTCCCCTTCCCCTCAATCTTGAGGGGTT
>ERZ791929.648-NODE-648-length-20422-cov-3.843079_pt1 | contig 20422 bp, 18 predicted proteins | sample MGYA00510129_ERZ791929 | MGnify/ENA primary metagenome ERZ791929 (study PRJEB30046, sample SAMN00792049) | human gut metagenome | study: EMG produced TPA metagenomics assembly of the A metagenome-wide association study of gut microbiota in type 2...
TATGGTACCGAATGTTAAGGAATTATCAGAAAAGATCGGTTTGACCTACGATGTGGTAAAAACAAATAAATTTTCAGATTTTGGAAATATCATGCGTCCTTTCAATCAGGATGAGAAGACACTGATGCAGATGATGATTACCCAAGGTTATGATACATTCGTCAATCGCTGCGCTGAGGGGCGCCATATGAGCAAAGAGGCCATTGAGAAAATAGCTGAAGGTCGTGTATGGACAGGAGAAGCTGCTAAAGAACTTGGACTGGTAGACGTACTCGGAGGTATTGATACAGCTTTGGAGATTGCTGTCAGGAAAGCAGGAATCGAAGGATATACAGTTGTTTCTTATCCGGCAAAACAAGACCTCCTTTCTTCACTGCTCAATACGAAACCCACTAATTATGTGGAATCACAAATATTGAAAAGCAAGTTAGGAGAGTATTATCAACAATTCGGTATGCTGAAAAATTTAAAAGAGCGTTCCATGATTCAGGCACGCATTCCGTTTGAACTAAATATCAAGTAAACTGTACTGCATGGACGAACACTTTATCAAGATACATAAGTGGCTTTACCCTGTCTCATGGATTTACGGGGCAGTGGTAACAGTAAGAAACAAACTCTTTGACTGGGGATTCCTCCGGTCAAAGAGTTTTGGTGTTCCTGTCATCTGCATCGGCAACCTGTCTGTAGGCGGCACGGGAAAGACGCCGCACACCGAATATCTGATAAAGCTGCTTCGTGATAACTATCATGTGGCAGTATTAAGCCGGGGATATAAAAGGCATAGCCGAGGATATGTGCTTGCCACTCCCCAAAGTACTGCACGCAGCATCGGTGACGAGCCTTACCAGATGCATACCAAGTTCCCGTCTGTCACACTAGCTGTCGATGAGAACCGTTGCCATGGCATAGAACAATTACTATCCATCAAAGAACCGTCCATTGAAGTTGTATTGCTGGATGATGCTTTCCAGCACCGTTACGTCAAGCCGGGACTAAGCATCCTGCTGACGGATTATCACCGCCTCTTCTGCGACGATACTTTACTTCCGGCAGGTCGTCTGCGCGAGTCTGTCAACGGTAAAAACCGGGCACAAATCGTCATTGTCACAAAGTGTCCGCAGGATATTAAGCCGATTGACTATAATATTATCACAAAACGACTGAACCTTTATCCTTATCAGCAGTTATACTTCTCATCGTTTCGTTATGGAAATCTGCAACCGGTATTTCCATCAGCAAATTCAGAGATTGATTCTACAGTGAATGAGTTACCGCTGAGTGCTTTAACGAATACGGATATTTTGCTGGTAACGGGCATTGCATCACCTGCGCCTATTCTCGAAGAGTTGAAAATGTATACCGATCAGATTGATTCGCTTTCATTCGACGACCATCATCATTTCAGTCATCGGGACATACAACAGATCAAGGAACGATTCGGAAAACTGAAAGGTGAACATAAACTGATTGTCACCACCGAGAAAGATGCAACCCGCCTGATTCATCATCCGGTATTGAGCGAGGAACTGAAACCGTTTATTTACGCCTTGCCGATTGAGATTGAGATATTACAAAATCAACAAGATAAATTTAACCAACACATTATTGGCTATGTTAGAGAAAATACAAGAAACAGCAGCTTTTCTGAAAGGGAAAATGCACACCAGTCCTGAAACAGCCATCATCCTTGGCACCGGACTTGGCAGTTTGGCAGACGAGATCACCGAGAAGTATGAAATAAAGTATTCGGATATTCCTAACTTCCCGGTGTCTACTGTCGAAGGTCATAGCGGTAAACTGATTTTCGGCAAGTTGGGCAACAAAGACATCATGGCAATGCAAGGGCGTTTTCATTATTATGAAGGTTATTCCATGAAGGAAGTGACTTTCCCTGTACGTGTAATGCGTGAGCTGGGTATCAAAACATTGTTTGTATCCAACGCCAGCGGTGGTACAAACGAAGCTTTTGAAATCGGTGACCTGATGATTATCACCGATCATATCAACTACTTCCCCGAACATCCGCTTCGTGGCAAGAATATTCCTTATGGTCCACGCTTCCCGGATATGAGCGAAGCATATGATAAGGAACTGATTCGTAAAGCTGACGAGATTGCTCAGGAAAAAGGCATTAAGGTACAACATGGAATTTATATCGGTACGCAAGGCCCTACTTTCGAGACTCCTGCTGAATATAAACTATTCCACATTCTGGGTGCCGATGCAGTCGGTATGTCTACCGTTCCCGAAGTGATCGTAGCCAACCACTGCGGAATCAAGGTATTCGGAATCTCCGTCATCACTGACTTGGGAGTAGAAGGAAAAATTGTAGAAGTATCGCATGAAGAAGTTCAGAAGGCAGCGGACGCAGCTCAACCTAAAATGACCACTATCATGCGTGAACTTATCAACCGTGCTTAATACTAAACTCTATTTATGCGAACTGAAATAGCAACTCTCGGCGAGTTCGGTCTGATCGACCGCCTCACCGAGGGAATTAAACCAGAAAACGAATCAACCAAATACGGAGTGGGTGATGATGCCGCCGTCCTCTCCTACCCTTCGGAGAAACAACTATTAGTAACAACCGACTTATTAATGGAAGGTGTTCATTTCGACCTGACTTATGTCCCTCTGAAACATCTGGGATATAAATCGGCCGTAGTCAATTTCTCCGATATCTATGCAATGAACGGTACGCCCCGGCAGATCACCGTATCGCTCGCTCTTTCCAAACGCTTCAGCGTAGAGGACATGGAAGAGCTTTATTCAGGCATTCGTCTGGCATGCCAACAGTATCATGTTGACATTATCGGAGGCGATACATCCTCTTCTCTTACGGGACTTGCCATCAGCATCACCTGTATCGGAGATGCCGATAAAGACAAAGTGGTCTACCGCAACGGAGCCAAAGACACTGACTTAATCTGTGTCAGCGGTGACTTGGGCGCCGCCTATATGGGTCTGCAACTCCTGGAACGTGAGAAAACAGTACTGAAGGGTGAAAAAGATATCCAACCGGACTTCACCGGCAAAGAATACTTACTGGAACGCCAGTTGAAACCGGAAGCCCGTAAAGATATCATCGAAAAACTGGCGGCTGCCAATATTGTCCCCACATCCATGATGGACATCTCCGATGGTCTGTCGTCCGAATTAATGCATATCTGCAAACAAAGTAATACGGGATGCCGTGTCTATGAGGAACATATTCCTATTGACTATCAGACGGCTGTCATGGCAGAAGAATTCAACATGAACCTGACCACTTGTGCCATGAATGGCGGTGAAGATTATGAATTGCTTTTCACTGTCCCCATCGCCGATCATGAGAAAGTATCACAGATGGAGGGAATCCGCCTCATCGGGCATATCACCAAACCCGAACTCGGTTGCGCATTGATTACCCGTGACGGACAAGAATTTGAATTGAAGGCTCAGGGATGGAATCCGCTAAAAGAAGATAAATAGATTTTCTCAGTTATATACTGAAAAATATTTCATTCCATACAACACTGATAATAAGCAAAGTAGCTTTTTATCAGTGTTTTTTATTTATAGAAGCCTTGCAGAATCCAAAACTTTAACTACCTTTGCAACCGCAAAAGAGAAACAACTGAGTTGAATTAGCCTTACGGTGCCATAGCTCAGTTGGTAGAGCAAAGGACTGAAAATCCTTGTGTCCCCGGTTCGATTCCTGGTGGCACCACTATCAACTCAGTAACAAAAATCCCTTGAACTTTTGAAGTTCAAGGGATTTTTGTTTTATCTCTTTTCTTATTCACTCTATCGGTGTTTAAGTACACACATAGCTTCCATCAGCATACAACCGGTCAGATGCGATGTCAATCCCACACTCTCATCATCAGCAGGTGCTTTTCTCCAACGACCGCTATATAACATAGTCTTCTGATTCACTCCTTGCTCTGCCATAACCGTAGCACAATGAGTTATGTAGTCGCGAAACTTATTATAATTGGCACTATCCAGTGCAGGGTCATTAATCAGTTTCACAAAATAACGGAAGAAGATGCCATGAAACAAGCCACCGTCACCACCTTCTGCATCGGAGAGTACACCTTCATTGGTCGACAAATGGTCAATCACAAAATTGGCCGCTTTTACTGCATCTGCCAGATATTGCTTATCACCGGTAATCTTATACAGTTCATGAGCTGCTCCCAGGAAAGTACCCGAGTTGTACGAAAATACCCATTTGGTAATCTTGCCTTCTCCATTCATGCTGTCATACACTGCCCCCGTCTGACGGTCGAACAAGTTATTCTTCTCCCATGTATATATTTTAATGGCCTCATTCAGATAAGCCTGTTTGGGTTTTCCGGCCTTTTTACCCATAGCATCGTAAAAATTATACAACCGGGCAGCAATAAGGGCAGCAGGACCATTGGAACAAGCGTTCTTAGATTTTGCCACATCCGTCTTCCAGGTAATGCCACCAAACCACGGAGCCTCATCTTCCGGTCCCCAAGTAGACCAAACCCAATCATCGTAGGTCTGTCTCGCCTTTTTCAGATACTTGGTATTCTTAGTGCTTTCAAACATGCGAATCTGTGCCAGAGCAATCCATTCCATATCGTCTACAAACACATTCCACCACGGGTCTTCCTCTCTGCCCGCAAAATTGAATTTCGGTGCACCTTCCCACCATAACGGGTATATATTCAAATACTGTTTGCTTCCGGTACGCATATATGCATCTACCATGACATCCATAGCATGTGCCTGTGGCCAATAATGATTGGTAGTCATATTGGAAAGATCACTACCATAATTAAAATAAAACCGATTCTCATACCCTTTGAAGTTTGCGCCCCAAAAATGCTTGATAAGGGCTTGCGACATACCATCTGCCATTTTCTGCCAATAAACAGGCGTCTTTTCCGCCGGACTTGCTGTAGTTTTTTCTACAATTACAGCATTGCTTCCTCCTGTCTCAGCAGAGAGCTGCAAAGTCAAGCTGAGAAAAAATACCGTAATCAATAAGTTCTTCATGTTTTCTGCGTTTAAAAGTTAATAATATTTCAGACTCAGCGGGCAAAGGTATGAAATAGCAGAGATAATGAATCATTATTTCTTGCCATTTTTGTACGATATACTGCATTCTTCTTCCGGTTACCCTCTGTTCCCCTGTCTGCCTGCAATACTATTTTTACGCATAAAAAATCCCTTGAACCTCTGAGACTCAAGGGATTTTTATTTTATCATATTACACTTAAGCAAATGAATATCTAAAAATAAGTTTCAATACTTACATTTTTTGTTTTTGTTTTAATTCTCCACCGGTTTCTTTTCGAGACAGATATTGACCGCATTCATTCCTTTCACACCACGTTCAAGATCGAATGTTACAATATTACCTTCCGAGATATTACCAACGACATTATTAACATGGAAAAAGTACTTATCAACTCCGGCAAGGTCCTTTATAAAACCAAAGCCTCTTGCCTCATTAAAGAATTCAACTCTCCCTCTCAATATAACGGGTTCCTCGTCTTCTTTCTTCGGAGTTGCAATGATTATCTCATCCAGGTTTATCTCTTCCTTTTTAATGTTTTCAGCCGGAGGAGTCGAAGTTATCATTCCATTCTCGTCCACATAAGCAACCATATCATCGAAGCTGCTTTTACTGGATAACTTCTTGCTATCCTTTTTCTTTTGTTTTTCTTCTCGTTTAGCGAGTCTCTTTTTTTCATTTTCACGTTTACCTACCGTAATGGATTTTGCCATAGAACTTATATTTAATTTATACTATATTTTAATGAATAATGTAAGGGAATGACCTTAAATTGTAAAATCAGCCCTATTTAGTTTTTTGCCTGTCAATTTCTGAATATCATTAATCTGTTTGCGTTCTTCCTGAGAGCAGAATGTAAGTGCCATACCTGCATTTCCAGCTCTTCCCGTACGCCCGATTCGGTGTACATATGTCTCGGGAACATCAGGAAGATCATAATTGATAACCAACGGCAGTTCATTAATATCAATTCCCCGGGAAGCGATATCAGTAGCAACCATCACTCGCGTCTTACCCGACTTGAAGTTACCCAATGCGGACTGCCGTGCCGCCTGACTCTTATTTCCATGAATAGCCTGGCTGCCAATGCCGGCTTTACCCAATATTTTAACTATCTTATCAGCATTATGCTTGGTACGCGAAAAGATAAGTACCGACCGGTCCTCCGATTTTTGCAAAATTGAAATCAGCAACAGGCTCTTTTCTTTCTTCTCAACAAAGTAAACCAACTGCTTTATAGAATCTACCGTTGATGATTTCGGTGTAACATAAATCTTCACCGGATTCTTCAACAAGGAATTAGTCAGAGCAATAATCGTATCAGGCATCGTAGCCGAAAAGAACAACGTTTGCTTTTCTTTCGGAAGCTTCGGCAATATCCGTTTAATATCATGAATAAAGCCCATATCAAGCATACGGTCTGCTTCGTCCAGAACAAAATACTGAATATTATCCAATCGTATATGTCCTTGATTCATCAAATCGAGCAGACGCCCCGGAGTAGCAACCAGAATATCAATTCCTTTATGCAGCATATCCACTTGCGGACGTTGATTCACGCCTCCGAAGATGACTCCGTGACGGATACGTGTATACTTTGAATAATCTTCAATACATTCACTGATTTGCAATGCGAGTTCGCGGGTAGGAGTCAAAATCAGAGCTTTGATTTCCGAACGCTTGCCCTCTCCCTTATTGAGATGCAAATGTTGTATAATAGGTATTGCAAATGAAGCAGTCTTTCCGGTTCCAGTCTGCGCACAGCCTAAAATGTCTTTTTTTGCCAATGCTACAGGAATCGCTTTCTCCTGAATAGGAGTAGGTACTGTATATCCTTTTTCTTCAATTGCTTTTAAAATAGGTTCGGTTATATTTAATTCTTTAAATGTCATAAATGTTATTTTTGCTGTTTCAGCACAGCGGTTAATTTTATATATAGTAAGAGAGCATGCCACATTCAATACTGAATATGCAAAGTCTCCGATATTAAACCAGTTTGTGAGTCGCTAAGAAAAACTCGCGTTCCAGTGTATTCATCACTTCTTTCACACTGCTTATTTTATCTGCGAGAAAGGCGTTGCTACCGGCAAAAGCATAACCTTTTTTCATATTTCCTTTGGCCGCATTATACAGCGCTTTAATAATGCAATAAGGACTTTTTGTATAGTCACACGTCTTAATGCAATGGAATGAGCATTTCCTCGGCTTTTCCAGACCATTATTCACACTATGAATAAATTCTCCGTCAATAGCCCGTCCCGGCATTCCGACAGGACTTTCAATAATAAGAACATCTTCGGATTTGGAGTGAATATACACTTCTTTGAAAGTTTCCGAAGCATCACATTCAAGGGTTGTCACGAAAATACTTCCCATCTGCACTCCCGAAGCTCCCAGTTCCATAAAGTGCGCAATATCTTCACCTGTCGAAATTCCACCGGCGGCAATCACCGGAATATGTTTCTGTTCTTTATAACTGGCCGCAATCGCCACTACTTCGGGAATCAATACATCCAACGCATAATTCTGGTCTTGCAGCTGTTCTTTCTTAAAACCCAGATGCCCTCCGGCTTTGGGACCTTCTACCACTATCGCATCCGGCAGATAGTTATAATTCTTTTGCCATTTGTCACAGATTATTTTGGCAGCTCTTGAAGAAGATACAATAGGTACTAATTTCGTAATACTCCCCGTAGTCAAATAGGAAGGCAAATCAAGTGGAAGTCCGGCACCGGAAAATATCACATCAATCTTTTCATTAATCGCAGTACGCACCATATCAGCATAATTCGATAAGGCAACCATGACATTCACACCAATAATACCTTTTGTTTTCATGCGTGATTTGCGAATCTCTTCTTTCAGGCCACTGATGCATTTTTCTGTATAAGTGCCTTTTTCTTTGGGATAAAGCAACCCCAGACCTGCACACGATATAACTCCCACTCCCCCTTCGTTTGCTACTGCTGACGCCAGACCGGACAATGATATCCCAACTCCCATTCCACCTTGTATAACAGGTACTTTAATTTCAATATTTCCTATAAAAAATGATTTCATATATTTTATTCTGTGCTTGGCCATTTCAAAATCAACACACTCCGAACATACTCTATTCAAGTATTCAAAGTCGCCTTCATCATTGGCTGTTCGCTTGATTGGATATTATTTATTAAACTCTCACTCCTGTTTCTTCCAAGAGCATTGTATTACAAAAAAGCCTAATAATCTATTGTCAGAATGGAAAGTGCAGGATTATATACTCCTGATATTGCGCATAAAAGAGGCAGAATTAGCAGAACTTAAATGTAAAATGATTTTTCGTCTTCTCTGTATAACAGAAATTCCTCCGTTGAATCATGAAACGGTAATAGTCTGTATAAAAGCAGAAGACATTATCTTCTGCTTTTATTTATTCTGATATTAATATCTTCTTGAATTGTTATAACCACCTCCACGGTTACCACCGTATGACGGTTTTTCAGCGCGAGGACGTGCAACGCTCACTGAAATAACCTTCTGGTCATATTCAACTCCGTTCAATTCGTCAATAGCTTTTTGTCCTTCTGCATCATTCGTCATTTCTACGAAAGCGAATCCTCTGGATCTGCCGGTTTCTCTATCAAAAATAACTTTGGCTGAAGAAACTTCTCCATACTCTGCAAATAAATTTGTCAAGTCAGCATCATTTGTGCCATAACTTAAACCTGAAATGTAAATGTTCATCTAAAATTTTATTAAAAATAAATACTAATTTGGAGTGAGGAGGATAATTACAGAAGAGGACTACTTACTAATAATATATTATAAAGAAGAACTACACAATAATGATTCGTGACTCAAACTCTGGGAACAAAGATAACACAATTAATTAGATAACTATCTTTTTATTATTTATTTTTCAAGAGATGTTCAATAATTATCATTTGTTAGCACGATTATTGTGTGGAAACAATAAGAATAAGCAAATCTCTACTCCTTCCTTGATAATATCACGGATTATATCTACTTTTGTCATACTTCAATCAAAAAAACAGTTCCATACATGCGGGAAATCAAGCTAACAGATATCACACGGGAAGAATTGTGGGCAAAGCAACGTTTGTCCTTTACCGACATCGACTATGCCGTGTGGGAACGGAATAAATCCATGCTTCATCAATTCTCGAAGATGAACCGGAACTGTACATTTGTAGTAGACGTATATAAATGCAGATATGCCTATGCTTCTCCGAACTTTGTAGATTTACTGGGATATGATGCCCACAAGATAGCAACATTGGAAAGGCAGGGTGATTATCTGGAATCGCGCATCCATCCCGACGACCGCGAGCAATTGCTCATCTTACAAATAAAATTAAGTCAGTTTATATACAGTTTGCCTCCGGAACAACGAAATGACTATTCTAATATTTACAGTTTTCGTGTTCTCAATGCGAGGCAACAATACGTGCGTGTTGTCAGCAGGCATCAGGTTCTGGAGCAGACCATCGATGGAAAAGCATGGCTGGTAATCGGGAATATGGATATCTCACCTGATCAACAAGAGGCCGAAACGGTAGGCTGTACTGTACTCAATCTGAAAAATGGAGAGATGTTCTCCCCTTCTCCGTCACTGCAGACCTTCAGTCCTCTCACCAAACGGGAAGCTGAAATTTTACGCCTGATCCAAAAAGGACTGTTAAGTAAAGAAATAGCAGACAGACTGTGTGTCAGCATTCATACCGTCAATATTCACCGACAGAATCTATTACGGAAATTAGGAGTACAAAATTCCATTGAAGCCATCCGAATAGGATATGAGACGGGGATATTAAGCTGATTAAGGCATCCATTCCAGCACTCCTCCCACCGGATGCTCTTTTCGCCATTCTTCAAACCCGGCATAAGTCCGTACTCCATCCCGTATGACAGCCTGATAATATTCTACCCCCATAATCTTTTCACTTTCGGGTGTCTCATTTTTCAATTGAAGAATTGTCCGCTTAATCTCATCTGTCAAGACGGAAGAAATACGTTCGGCTACTTTCTCAAAATATCCATCGTATCGGGAACCTTTCCGGATATGTATCATATCAATTTGCCAGAGTGCATTATCCGAATCCTGATACCAGGCATGCCATTCAACACACGCCTCAACAGTATGCAGCAGATTCACGCACTCTATCTTCTTCACTGACGTGTTTTCCGCCAGCTTCGCCATCGCCCTGAAACTATCGGCTAAACTTAAAGAAGACGTATATATATGAAAATCAATATCCCGGTGTTTCATCAGCAACCCCATACGAAGAGAACCAACCAGATTAACCTGTGCACCAATGCTTTCCCATATCGGTATAACATTGACTTTCTCTATTATTTCCCATGCTTTCTGCTGATTTCGTCTTGCAACATCAAGGATATCCATCTTTCTTCTAGATTAAATGAGCACGCAAAAATAAGAAAAAGGCTTGATATATAGCTATAAATAACTATTTAATACCCCACCGGATCTAGCTAACTTTGCCACCCTTTCAATCAACTTTAATACCCAAACTGAATTTATATATGATATTCAACGAAACAGAAGAGCAGGAAAAAGCATATTTGCAACAGGTGCTCAATATCATCAATGATACGATAAACAGCACAGACAAGTCTGTTAAAGAGCACATAGATACTCTGCAGGAATACAAAGATTATCTATGGTCCAATAAAGACATCGATCCTCATGAAATCCGTTCCATGCGTGAAAGTATACTGAATCATTTTGCACGAGGCGAAAATGTGATAGACAAACGCAATCGCCTGAGTAATATATTGGATATTCCTTACTTCGGACGAATCGACTTTAAGGAAAATGGAAGCAGCGGCAAAAAACTTCCTGTATATATAGGTATACACACATTCTACGATTTCAAAAACAAAAGAAATCTGATATATGATTGGCGGTCACCTATTTCGGGTATGTTTTATGACTATGAGTCAGGTGAGGCCACTTATTCTTCTCCGTCAGGTGAAGTGCATGGAGAGATTTCACTCAAGCGTCAGTACCGCATTCGCAAAGGTAAGATGGAATATATGATTGAAAGTTCCGTCACTGTTCATGATGATATCCTGCAAAAAGAGCTCTGTTCCAATGCAGACGACAAGATGAAAAACATCGTTATGACCATCCAACGCGAACAAAACCGGATTATCCGTAACGAAGATACGCCCGTACTCATCATACAGGGAGTCGCCGGCTCGGGAAAAACGTCTATTGCCTTACACCGTATTGCTTACTTGCTCTATGCGCAAAAAGGAAAAATTTCATCCAAAGATATTCTGATCATCTCACCTAATAAGGTATTTGCCGATTACATATCCAATGTCCTTCCGGAACTTGGTGAAACGACTGTACCGGAAACCAGCATGGAACAGATTCTCTCCACCATCCTCGATAACAAATATAAGTATCAGAATTTCTTCGGACAAGTTTCGGAACTACTGGAACAGCCGGCTCCGGATTTTATCGAACGGATACAATACAAAGCTTCTTTCGAATTTGTTTCCCGACTCGACAAATTCATCCTCCATATGGAAAATCACTATTTCAGAGCGACTGATGTAAAACTCACCAAGTATATCACTATTCCCGCAGAATTCGTAGGGGAACAGTTCAAACGATTCCATCGTTACCCCATACGCCAACGATTTGAAACCATGACAGATTACATTCTGGAAATGATGAAAATCCAGTATAACCTTACAGTGACTACCGCTGAGAAAAATCTGCTGAGAAAAGAAATTAAGAATATGTTTTCAGGAAATAACGATCTCCAGATCTATAAAGACTTTTTCGAATGGGCCGGAAAACCTGAAATGTTCAAGATGCGAAAGAATCGTATGCTGGAATATGCAGATATGGCTCCCCTGGCTTATCTGCACCTCGCATTGGATGGAAATAAAACTCAAACTCATATCAGACATCTTCTGATAGATGAAATGCAGGACTATTCTCCCATACAATACAAGGTGATCCAAAAACTTTATCCCTGCCGGAAAACAATTCTTGGAGATGCTTCTCAATCTGTCAATCCCTATGGTTCTTCAACTGCTGCCATGATTCAAAAAGCGTTTACCACCGGAGAAGTAATGAAACTATGTAAGAGTTACCGCTCTACTTTTGAAATTACCAGTCTGGCACAGAAAATCCAGGCAAACAATGAACTGGAACCCATTATGCGACATGGAGAACAACCTGAAATTCTTCCATTCAAGAATACAAAAGAAGAAACGACAGGCCTTGTTAATTTGATATCGGACTTCAGAAACTCCGGATATACATCTTTGGGAATAATCTGTAAAACAGAAACTCAGGCAAAAGCACTTGCCCAGAAACTCCAAGTCCATACAGATAACATATCGCTTTTGTCAAGTCTAAGTTCAGCTTATACAAAAGGCATTGTTGTCACTTCCGCACACATGGCAAAAGGGTTGGAATTTGATGAAGTGATCGTTCCACAAGCTAATAATCAGAATTATCATTCCACCATAGATAAGAGTATGCTTTATGTGGCGGTGACAAGGGCGATGCATAAAATCACATTGACCTATAGCGGGATACCCAATCGGTTCATCGAATAATTCCCATCAAGATGGTGGTTATTTGTCCGAAAACACACCCGTAATCCGGAAATATCCGCCACGGTAAAGTCTTCCACTTTCTCTGTCCCCTTACCTTGGACTGTCAGATAGAAATAACCCAGGCCGGCAATATTTACCAAACATCCACTTAACAATGTCTTTCATAATAATGTACGAAAGTCTTTGAGAACACTATATGTATAAAAAGGCAATGCATGAATTCGTGGAAAAGTACAACATGGCAGAATCAGTGGAAGAGGAAAGTTTGACAAGAGCGTTTCAGAGGTAGAGATAGATGAGGAAAAAAATGATTATTACACTTATAAAACACTTTTCTTAGAAAGCATATGAATATCAAAAACTTTTTTTGTAGATTTGTCAGAAATAGGACACAAAGTCATTGAAATATCATATTTATCCACAAACAATATAGCTAAGATGATAAACACTACCGAGAACCTCATATTAATTGATAACCAAATCCAGACACCCCAAATAGAAAGTTGTCAATACAATAGTACCCAAAAGAAATATGATATAATATTTCAAGGCAATCCAAAAGTTTCTTCCTATGATGTGCATAGAGTCCTTTGGTTAAAGCATCCTATTCAATTGGATCCTAGAACATATCAAGTTACACATAAGGGGCGTAAACTATCAAATATTGATAGTATATCAGTATTCAGTAATCAAACACACAAATATTGGCATATTCGCTTTAGTAATGGCAAAGAGTATGACTACAACGAGAACAATCTACAAATCATTAGATCTTGTTTAGAGAATAAAGTTTCAAGAAATGTTTTTGAGTATCTAAAACAAGTCGCCACAGTAAATGCAATTACTGCTGATGATGGAACTAAATTATTGGCTAAGCAGTATAACAATATTGATTTTATTGCTGAAAATATGGCTATAGCGACTTACTTAAACCCTCAAAATTTCAAGCCACACTGTTATTCACCTAAAACCTTAATTTTCCCTTTCGGGTGTAATGCGAGTCAGCAAAAAGCTGTTCAAACCGCTTTTGAAAACAAAATCAGTGTCATTCAAGGACCTCCGGGGACAGGAAAAACTCAAACGATATTAAACATCATTGCTAATATTCTAGAACAAGGTAAAACAGTTCAAGTTGTATCAAACAATAATTCTGCAATAATCAATGTCCTTGAGAAGCTATCTAAATACGACATAGCATTTATTGTAGCCCCACTTGGTAACTCAGATAATAAGAAAAAATTTATCAAGTCTCAAGAAACAGAAAAGCAATATCCCAATCATATCACATCATGGCATCATCCTGATTTAGAAAAGCCTGAATTCTTTGACAATCTGTCGCGACAAACAGAAGAACTTAGTAATATCTTCTCAAAGCAAGAACAACTTGCTATAGCAAGACAGGAAATAAAATCTCTGGAAATAGAGTGGGCACATTATAAGCAAGAATTCGGATATGACTCCCCCACTATTAAGCTAAGACGATTCATTAATTCATCACAGCTTATACGATTGTGGCATGAATGCCAACATCTCGAAGAGGTACGCTCCTCATCGAGATTTAAGTTAATGACCAACTTATTAAAGAAATTAAGATGGCTTATTTTCAGACTTAAAAGCAGAATAATATGCAATATTCCCAATAAAAAGATAGATAGTAAAGATATAGCCACAACTATATCTGAATTGCAATTATTATTTTATAAAACAAGACATGCAGAATTACAATCCGAGATCAGAAACATAGAGAAATATCTCAGTACAAAGAACTCAACAGAGCTCACAAAACAAATATGTGATAAATCTATGCAATATCTAAAGAATTCTCTATTCCGTAGATACGGAAGTAATCATACTAAACCTATATTCACATCTGATGATTTTAAAAATAATTGGCAAAAAGTTCTAGAAGAATATCCTGTCATATTGAGTACAACTTTTTCATCACTAACGAGTTTGCATAGAGATGCTACATACGATTATTTAATAATGGATGAAGCTTCTCAGATTTCTGTTGAAACTGGAGCATTAGCAATATCACATGCACAGAATGTCATCATCGTTGGCGACTCCATGCAGCTCTCCAATATCGTAAAGAAAGAAGATAAATATAAGCTTGATGCAATTACGCAGAATTTCCACATTGCAGAAGGATATGATTGTGCAAGCAACAGCTTCCTACAATCAATTTGTAAGGTCATTCCCAATATTCCACAAACTCTTCTGCGAGAACATTATCGCTGCCATCCGAAAATCATAAATTTTTGCAATCTTAAATTTTATGGAGGAAATCTATTGATTATGACTCATGACAATGGTGAAGAGGATGTTATATGTGCTGTTAAAACCACTATGGGAAATCACTCTCGTGATCATATGAATCAACGTGAAATAGATGTCATAAAAGAAGAGGTTTTGCCAAACTTACCTTATCAGGATACTGAAATTGGTATTATAGCACCATACAACAAACAAATAGAAGCAATTCAATACAACCTCGGAAATAACATTGACATAAAAACAGTCCACAAATTCCAAGGGAGAGAAAAAGATGCTATTATTATGACTACTGTCGATGATATCATAACAGAATTTACTGATGATCCTAATTTGCTTAATGTTGCAGTTTCACGTGCTAAACAAAAATTTTGCCTTGTTGTCTCCGGTAATAAACAACCTGACAATTGCAACATAAGTGATTTAATAGCATATATAGAGTACAATAACTGTTCTATAACAAATAGCAAAATCCACTCTATTTTTGATTACTTATACAAACCATACACTAAAATTTGTATTGACTATTTAAATAAGCATCCTAAAATATCTAAGTATAAATCGGAAAATCTAACTTATGCTCTAATTACGGACATCTTAAAGAACAATATATATATGAAACATCTCACTGTTATTTGTCATCTTCCACTTCGACATTTAATATGTGATCTTTCTCTTCTTAATGAGGAAGAACGCAAATTCGTAAAAAACATAAATACTCATATTGACTTCTTCATTTGTAACGGTGTTGGCAAATTTCCAGTGCTCGCTATTGAAACAGACGGTTATAGATACCATAAACCCGGGACTACACAAGCTGAACGAGACGAAATGAAAAACCATATTCTCGAACGGTATAAAATTCCATTAGTAAGATTATCAACGACAGGAAGTAATGAAAAGAAAATAGTCGAAGAAAAGCTTATGGATATTTTACATCTGCACTGAAATATAAAATAAAGATGATGAATATTACATAGATTTAGATAATCACATTTAATATCAAAATAAAATGTCTATTATTTTGCTTTTCAAACGAGAAAGCATAAATTTGTAGATATATACAAAACAAAAAAATAATACTATGGATTTCAAAGACAGTATCAAACAGTTATCTGATAGAGTACTCAAACTCAAGGATAATATTCTCACTGAAGAAGCAACTAAAAATGCGTTCATTATGCCTTTCATCAATGCACTTGGTTACGATGTTTTCAACCCACTTGAAGTAGTACCGGAAATGACATGTGACATTGCTATGAAAAAAGGAGAAAAAATCGATTATGCAATTATGAAAGAGGGAGAACCTATACTCCTCATTGAGTGTAAACATTGGGCTCAAGACTTAAATCTTCATGACAATCAGCTTATAAGATATTTCAACGTATCCAAAGCTAAATTCGGCCTTTTAACTAATGGTATAATCTATCGTTTCTATACAGATTTAATAGAACCGAATAAAATGGATGAAAAACCATTTCTTGAAGTTGATATTACAGATTTAAAAGACACACAAGTTGAAGAACTAAAGAAATTTCATAAATCTTACTTTGACATTGAAAATGTTCTAAGTTCAGCCAGCGAATTAAAATATACAGGCGAACTAAAAAACATTATAGCTCAAGAATTTGCAACACCATCTCCCGAGTTTGTGAAATTCTTTGCGAAACAGGTATATGACGGAGTCATTACTGCAAAACTATTAGAACAGTTCACAAAGCTTACCAAAAAATCAATTAGTACTTATATCAATGATTTAATTTCAGAAAGATTGAAATCTGCATTAAAGACAGAAACTGTAGAAGAGCAGAAAGCTGCAGAAGAACAAGAAGCAGAAAACATCGCCAGCATAAATGACGACAACAAAATCGTTACTACCGAAGAAGAAATAGAAAGCTATTTAATTGTAAAATCAATATTACGCCCTGTAGTCGATATATCAAGAGTTGTATATCGAGATGCACAAACATACTTTGCCATTCTTTTAGATGACAATAATCGTAAACCTATTTGTCGTATGTATTTCAATAGTTTAACTAAGAAATATATTGCTACATTTGACGAAAACAAAAAAGAAACTAAACACGAAATTAGCACCTTAAATGATATCTATAATTTCTCAAAAGAGTTAGCTGATATTATTGAATTTTATGACAAAAAATAAAAGCATCCATTTGGTTGTTCGGAAATTCTGAACAACCATTTTTTTAGCACTACTCCTTATTACAAGATGTTATAGAATAAGCTATCATTCAATTCACATCACAAAAGTATATTACTATAATGCTGGAGAAATAGACCATTCCGAATATATCATGAAATACTAAGTGATGCTTAAAAAATAAGTTGATACATATCATGCTGGTTTGATAAGGTAATTCATCAGTCGGATACGTTGAAGCGTAAATCCAGAAAGAAAAAAAATAATTTTAGTCTCACGGTCTCACTATGGACCATCTAGCATACTGGTAATCAATAATATAATAAATGAGAGATACCTTCCGAATAGGTATCTCTCATTGTTTTTCCATCAAAAAACGTAAGCGTCTCGGCGATGTCGTCTTTTTGTAAAAAAAATCTCCTTATCCTTTTCTTTTCAGATTCTATTTCTGTTTTCCTTCCATTTGTGTGGCAATAAATCTCTATATATTTTCCTGTCTGTATTTGGTGGTAACTTCGCCGCTTTGTTAATCACATCGGCTATATACTCGAATGTATTTATGCCATGCATCCTGCACGAACATGCCAATGAATATAGTATTACCCCTCTTTCAGCCCCCTTATGGCTTCCGAAGAAAAGCGAGTTTCTTCTGGATAGTGATATATACCGATTATACCTCTCGACAAGGTTGTTGTCCAGATAATACTCCCCTTTGGTAAAGATATCCTCTATGGCCTTCCACTGGGATAGTGTGTAATTAATGGCCTCCGCCATTTGGCTTTTCGGTAATAAGTCCGGCTTTGCCTGCAGGCTCAATAATTTCTTTTTTATCTTCCTGAGTATTGGCGGGGCATACTGTTTTCTATGTGCGAGATTGTCTTTGATTGTCCATCCCTGATAGCCTGTCCAATGTTCATGTTCCTTTTGGTACAGTTGGTTTATCATTTCAACTATCTTTCGGGCGTCCGGTTCCTTATCCTGTTCAAGAAACTTTCGTTTGACGTGCTGAAGGCATGCGATCCTCGTGATATTGTGATATTGGTCGGTTTCCAGTTTCCTGTATGGGGCGTATGCATCACTTTGTACTGTTCCTTTATAGGTTTTGAGGAAATCAAAAAGCACCTCCTGTCTACGTGATCCGTCCTCATAGAAATAGAGCACCAGCTTTAAGGTCGCCGCCGCTGCTGCCCAGATATACCCTTTTCGTACCCCTTTGCCTTTACTGTTCTTCTCCGGAACCAGTATTTTGTGATATGTTTCGTCACAACAGAGGTAGGGATCTTCAAGCACCACTTCTCTGAGTGCTTCATAGAGGTTTTCGAACAAAACAGCCGTTTTACTCAGCAGATGATGGGCAGTGGGCTTCTCGAATTCGAACCCGTTTTCCCGAAAGAAGTTAACGATACGTTCTACACTCATAGAGTAGATATATCGCAACTGGCATAAACCTGCAACGAACGAACCGTCATATTGGGAATTCAGAAAAGGGGCGGCGGGGGCGCAACCGCTGAAGACCGTTTCATTAAAGCTATAAATATTCTGTCGATAAATGTACTTAATGAACTTTGGCGGAATATAGACATATCGGATAGAATCACGGTATCCCATAAATTTGGCAAGAGACATACTGAAAAGGGGATGATCGGGATTGACTTCGATTATCTTTTCTTCCAGTTCAAAATGCTCTTTACGTTTGGAGTTGTTATTCCCCCGTTCTTTTGGGGAAGGAGACGGACGGGACGGAGCTGTCTCAGAAACGGGTTGCGACTTATCAGGTATTTGCTTTTCAGACTCGTTGCTGATAAGCTTACTCAAACTGCGGCTAATGTTCTCCTGCTTTTTCAGTTTGCCGTTCTTCAGCGTCAGCGCTTCTTCCAGGGATTGAACGGCATCGGTCAGTTGCTGAACCTGTGAAGTCAGTTCACAGATCAGACGCTGACTTTGTTGCTCACGCTTGTCAGCAGCTTTAATCTGTTCCTTGAAATGTCTGTTCTGTTCCTCCAGAAGTTCTATGACCCGGTCTTTTTTCATACCTCAAAGATACGAAAAAAGAACCGGACAACAAAGTTTTTTATTATACATTTATATTGTAATACGCTGCTTGTCAGATGGTTGGTGTCAATACGGCTTCAGCCGGAATCGTTTCCTGCACTTGGTTGACCGGAGGGAGACGCCCTGCATAATTAAAAAGAAACTCTTCCAGGAAAGCTCGTAAGCACCCGTAGAAGGATTAAAACGCGGGACTTCGAAGGTACCTTCTTCCAGGCGCTTCTGGTAAAGAATAAAACCATCCGTATCCCAACGTAAAATTTTAACCATGTCCCGTTTGTGGGAAAAGAAAACAAAAACATCTCCTGAAACGGGAGAAAGTGACATGTCGGACTTGACCAGCTGATAAAGTCCCGTCATACCTTTACGCATATCGACATAATGCTGACACAGGTAATAACGCATATTTTCGGTTAAAGCAAACATGATTGTTCCTCCTGTATTTTACGGTTGTAAAGGTCAATAAAACGGTGAATACCAAAAGAACTTCCCTGCTTGATGGAAATAATCACCCCATCCGGAAAAGTAATATTGATACCATAAAGCATATCCGAAGAAGAGGACGGACGGGCCGAAGGCCCGGATGAGGGAACCAAAGGACTGAAGCAGGCCACCGGCTTTTCGGAGGAAGAAGGCGAAAGGGAAGAACGAAGTTCACGAATGCGAATGCCGTGCCGAGAAAGCCAAAGTTCCATACCATGATAATTAACATGACACTCATGACAATAACTACGAAGAGTTAAACAGGGAGAAGATATCAGACGGGATTTATACTCAGACAGGGTTTGAGTGTATAAAGCGTGTGCAGTCATATAAGTAGGAATTGATTAATATGAACGCAAAGATATGAAGAAGTAAAATTAAAGAAAAGACGACATCGCCGAGACGCTTACCAAAAAACACCAGTTTTCGGTTATCTCTCATTACATTTAGAGTTATCTCTCATTCTTTTTTGGGGAGATTATCTCTCATCTCATTCATAAGTACCTGTCCTTTCTGCTGAAATGTACTTTCCATGAGATGCACTTTACCGCTTCTTTGCATATAGTATACCCTGACTTAATCTGTTTATCAACTAAAGTTTGTGTATTAACTAACTGGCATCTTCATCGTTCCACCCGGGTGAACAGTCCCTATCACCTAGGTGAACAGGTCAGTTCATTATTGTACAATGATCTGTTCACCCAGGTGGAACGATGAAAATGTCGGTTAGCTAACACAATAATATATATAGGATTGTACTTCCCTAATAATGGTTGACTTGTTTATCTCTAATAGCTGCTATGTGTTGA
>ERZ791929.672-NODE-672-length-19634-cov-2.599622_pt1 | contig 19634 bp, 26 predicted proteins | sample MGYA00510129_ERZ791929 | MGnify/ENA primary metagenome ERZ791929 (study PRJEB30046, sample SAMN00792049) | human gut metagenome | study: EMG produced TPA metagenomics assembly of the A metagenome-wide association study of gut microbiota in type 2...
AAATTTATGTTTCCGGAAGCAAAAGTTTTAACACTATTAGCTAAATTCTGTAATTTCAACAATAAATCATTATTGGAAATCCCTTCATAATAATTGCTGTCTGCGTAATTTAATGTATTTTCTCTAAAACATTTAAAAAATGATTTATTTTGTGTATCATAGTAGACAGTATTTAGTTTTTTTGTATTGCTGTTATTTAACTCACCACCATATTCTAAACCAAGTGTACGAACTAATTGAATTCCTTCAAGTATCTCTTTTTCCTTAGTTCCAAATTTTGCATTTAAAGTTTCTTCATCTATCCATAAATCTTTTCCTGTATAATTCACTGTTGTTACTGGTGTATTTGAAACCTCAATATTTAAAATATTTTTATATTTCATCGGTTTAGTACTATCAGGTACATAAGTTCCGTTGTCTTTTCCTATATACCAGTAAAGTACTGGTGTTCCATTATCATTTACAAATATTGCTATCTCTGTAAGATAAAAGCCAGTAGTTAGACTTTCATTACTAATTTGTACCGTCATTTTCAATGCTCTTTCTACTTGATGTATATCTGTTATTTCTACTTCCATTTTTCCCGATATTATATCTGTAAGTTCTGCTGGATCTGTTCCTGATGGAACTATTCCATTTCCTACTTTTGCTTTTAAAAATTCTACTGGAAGTTTATTGGCTTGCCTTGCAGCTAAATATGCTGCTCCTGCATTTGTTAATCCATTATATGCCATTTATTATCACCTCTTCTATTATTTGTATTTCTAAGTTTTTCATGTAATATCTATTATCCCACTCAGTATTTTCTCCATCAGGATAATACTCTTCTTCTAATATTTGTGTTTCTAAGTTCCCCAGGTAATAAGTTCCAGAGCTTTCCTTTCTATTGATTATATTTAATACTAGGTTAGCAGGTATCACTTCTCTTAAATATGTAAATAAAGCATATTCAAAATCCGTAAATTCCTCTTCCTTTACTAACTCTATATCAAGTCCATAAATTAAGTTATATAAAATTGGAGTTGCTATAGTATTACTATTACTGAAATAATTCTCTAAAAATTCCAGTAACCATTCCCAAGTATAAGGTAGTGATGAGTTCCATTTAGTAAATACAGCTGCTTGTCTTGAGGCTAGACTTGCATTACTAGGTGGATATATCTTCATCATCTTTTCAAATATAGCTATTCCTGTTTCATCTGTAAGAAATATAAAATTATTTCTAAATGCTTGTTTTAACCTTAGACATTCATCTTGGATTATTGGATTTTCACAATCTGTTATAGTTTTTATTTCCTTGTACTCATGCATAAAAACAGGGAGATACTTAATTAAGTTGACTGTTTTTGCTTTATCCAGTAACATAACTACCATCTCCCCATACAGGAATTTTATTTGCTGTTATTTCAAGATTTTTTTCAAAACCATTTATTTTAGTATTTTTAACATCTATTATTCCAGGATTAACTGCAAGAATTCTTGTTTCAATTTGAGATATTCTTACTATAAGTTTTTCAGATAGTGCCCAAGATTTTCTAAGTTCCAGTAAGTATTCTTTCAAAGTTTCATCTATAGCATCTTTTACATTACTTAAATCTATACCTTGCAGTGTAAGTACTGTTGCTATATAGATTGTTTCCCTTTTAGCACTATCTACTGTTACAATATGTCCTATTGGTGCTACTCCTTTTCCTGATCCATCTTGTGTAGGATCTATTATTTCCTGAACTGTACTAATCAAAGTTGATGTTGCGTCATTATACTCACTATCCAAAATAGTCAACTTTACTGTTCCTCCTCCAGCCCATACAGGAGTTACTTTTACAGCTCCTACTCCTGATATAGATAAAGTTTTCTCCTCATAATCCTTTATATTTCCTCCATATGCTTGAGTATCAAAAGAATTTAAATATCTTTGTCTTAATACTTCTGTATCTTCTTCATCTTCTCCAGGTATTAAAGTTTCTGTTAATTGTGCATGAGTTAATCCCTGCAAATAATCTATTGGTATTAATTGACCAAAATTAGAATTGGGAGCTATTCCAGTGCTTTCACATCTTAACTGATATTCATAATATTTAGTATCTGTATTCATGCCTATGTAAGCTAGAACCTCATAATTGTATATATCTAAACTAAATCTATTACCAATAGGTACTTGAATATTAAATTTCCCTTTATATACTCCTGCACTTGCTGCTTTAGGAGTTATCCCTCTTTCTCTACACCTTTCAATTAGGTATGTTCTACTTGCTGTACTTCCAAATGTTTCTTTGTAATAAGCTTCCAGTTCCTGATACATCATAGCTGATTCTAAAGCATTAGGAGCCATACTATCCCAAACAACAGAGCCTTCTCTTTTATCTACATCAGAAGGCACATTTTTAAGTTTCTCATTCATTAAATATTCAAAAGTTTTAGTTTCAAACACTGCTTAATCTCACCTCCCTTGATAAATCCATTTCTCCATAAATTGTATCTGCTTTAAATTTAACAAATATCATTTCAAACTCAGGGTTTTCAAACTCAAAATCATAAACCTTAGTTATTCTCTCATCTTGAAGTAATGCTTCTCTTATTCTTCTTTCTAATTCTACACAACAGTAAGGAATAGGCTTGCCAAATAAATCTTTTAACTCAATTCCATAGTTCCAACTGTAAATAAGATATTGATATCTTTCAGTCAATAGAATCTTGTATATGGCCTGTTCCATAGCTTTTCTTTCATCTGTATAACCTTTTATCCTTAAATCCCTTTTATTGTCTTCTATATCCATCTTATAAGTTTTAGTAGGACTTTCTACAATACTATATTCATCAGATGTAAAACTATCTCTTTGTGGTATCATATCCATTCCCCCTCTACTATTGGATCATAAACTCTATCTAAAACTATATATCTTTGTCCTCCATTTTCTCTTAATAATAATACCTTTTCTCCTTTTTTAAGTGCTAGATGCATTATTATCTTTTTTCTTCCTCTATACTCATGTTCATGGTCAATAGGAATTGTAGCCATTCCTACACCTGGATGTGCGTGATTAGTATCCCATTCTTTATAAATACTATTTGTACTATGCTGTACAGTAATATCTACTTCATAATCTTTTACAAGATGAGTTAGTATAATATCTCCATCCTCTTCCTTATGTGTTATCTTGTCATCCACTCTGATGTGTATAGGATTTACTTGGATAACTGTTCCAGTTTGAACTGCCACTGGCTTATCGTTTTCAATTACATCTTTTGCTATCTGTTTAAATAGCCTTATCAAGTCACTATACATTTAAAACACCTCCTATTAAATCAAGTGTCATTAAATGCTCCTGGTATTTGAATGTGTGTGTAACTCTGTTGATAATCATCTTATTGTTAATATCAATATCTCCAGTATCTAATTTTACAAATAAGCTAAACCCAGCTCTACATCTTACATCTCCCAAAACATTTTTTATTGATAGCATTCTTGTTTTTTTATTGTATAGTTCTAAGAGTGCATCAGCCATAACTTTTGGATTTTCCTTTTCTCCACATTGTTCAACATGTTGGAGTATTCCCCATTCGTTATGATTTTTTGTTGATTCTGTTATATATAATTCTCTTGTTCCTGCTTTCTCATTTTCCCTATACACTACTATTCTGTTATATGTTCTCCTATCTATGCTACTTGTATAAGAAAAGTTTTCACTATTATTCTCATCTATCAAAAGCTCTATATATAAGCTTTCAATATCCTTTAGCATAATTTTCCCAAAGTTATCATATAAAACATATATTTTTTTAGTATTCTGTAAAGTTATGGATAGAGCTGTATTTATTATATCTAACAGTGTTTTATTTACTTCTTTTCTAATTGGAATTATATGTCCTGTATTGTCAAGCTCTCCTAATTGTAATCTGTAATCATCTGCAAGCATTTTAACTACTTCATCAGCTCTTTTATTTTTATACTCATGTATTCCTTTATTTTTTAAATACCTTAATTGGTCATATGCTGTTATTTTTATTATATCCGTCTTATCCCTTTGGATAGTAAATATAAAACCTAAAAAAACAGGAGTTCCATTATAATGAAACTCCACTTTATCCCCCTCTACTGGAAAAATATCCCCTTCATTTAAGATAGAAAATTCTAGTTTTCCAGCTGTTCCATATCTTTCTGTTGTCCAGGTAATACCTTCAAGCACTTTAGGTATAAAAGTACTTCCAGTAGCACCTGGTGTATCTTGTTTAACTATATATAGTTTTATATCTGCATTATTCAAGTCTTATCACCTGTCCTGCTACAATATCTATAAGATTTGGAAGCTTATTTAATTCTAAAAGATTTTTAGCTTTGCTTCCATCTCCCAGCTGTTTTTTTGCTATTGTAAATAAAGTATCTCCTGGATTTACAGTATAAGTCTTAGGGAGTATTTTAGTACTCTCTCTAACTTTTGTTAATAAGTACTGTGTTTTATTTCCCACATTACCTACCACAGACATAAGAATATTTGATTTATCTCTATATTCTTTTAGTTTTATAGATATTCCTACATCCTGTCCATATTTATCTGCATCATCAATAAGATTATAATCTTCTACAGCTACTTTTATGTTAGTGTTATAGATCCCTGATATGCTCTTCATATTTCTGAGTATAATAAACTGGACAGGCTTTTTAGTAGCTTTCATAGCTGCTAAAGACTCAGTGTAATGCTGTATTGGTAAAACTCCCCCAAGATATTTAGCGAAAGAATATTTCTGATGAGGTATCCATGCTACAAAAGATATTTCTTGCAATCCACTGGATTTTAAAAGATTTATTTCTCCCTCATTTATAAGTGTTAAAGTTTTATTCTGGTTATTAGTCTTAATATCTACACTTTCTGGTGCTACAGGAAAAATAAGGCTTCCTAAATAAAAAATATACATATTTATACCCCCTCAGCCACTGTTGATGCTGCTTCTGCCAATCTATTATAAAACTTACTTACTACACCATCCACATCCATTTCACTATTTATATTATTATTGAATGTATTATTGTTATTTATAGAAGCTGTTGTATATCTATTAATAACCTCTTGTTCTGCAACATCTCTAAGATATTTCAATTCCTCTTTTGTCAGGTCCAAAGTACTATTAGTTTTCCCTGTATTTCCTGCAATAGTTTTTAAATAGTCATTTGTCACTCCTAAATTTAAACTTCCCTTTATGTTATTAGCTATCTCTACTGTTTTGTCATGTGCATTTTTAAATGCTTCTTTTGGATCTGAAAGTTGAAAATATTCAGGATTCATTCTTGGAATTTTTATTTTATTTTCTTTTACATTTTCATTCCTCCAAGTATTTAATTTATCTTGAAAATCATTCAATCCTGATGAAAGGTTAGTTCCTAAAACTTTATCAATTACTCCTGATACTGTTGTTAATATTTTTATTATATTTTCTCCTAAATCTAAAAACAAATTCTTCACTGCAGTTACTGGATCATTAAATAGATTAGCTAAAAACTCTGCAAATGTTGCAAAATTGTTGTATATAATTGAAATCGTAAACATTATATTATTGGCAAAAACTTTAAGTAAATTAAATGTTGAAGTTACAAAATAGGCTATAGCTCCTGTTATAACACCAAAAGTTGATAAACTCATTCCCTTGGTTTTATTAAGCCATTCTACAAGTTTATATATCGCATATACAACTCCCATAATTGCTAATGCTATCCAAACAACAGGACATGCTAGAAAGGCTGCTGATAATCCCTTTACCCCAATTGTTAGAGCTGCTGTACTTCCTGTCATTATTCCTGTTGCCAATGTTGCCAAGGCCACTGCTCCATTATAGAGTGCATACACAGCTGTTAATCCCAAGGTAGCTGCTGCATTCACACCCTTTGCAATAGTATCTTTAATCGTTGCAGCAGTAGAAGCTATTACAGCCCATTTTAATTGTACAAATCCTGCCGTTACTATTGCCAATACTGGAATTATATAACTGCTGTATTTTCTAATCCAATTTACCACCACAGCCACAGCTGATATCAGCCCTCCTATTGCTAAAATACTAATATTTATTCCCATTGATATAGTATCCACAAAATTTTTAAAGGATTCACTGTTAAACATCTTTGACAGTTTTTCTGATACTGGTTCAAAGTTCTTTATAAAAGTATTTTTAATAGATGTTCCTATCTGTCCCAAAGTTTTAGGCATACTTTCAAATTTTTTGTTAATGTCATCTGCTGCTCCAAACATTGCTGCTTTTACTACACCTGCTGTAAGTTTTCCCTGATCTGCCATTTCCTTAATTTGAGCTTTAGTTTTTCCTAAATGTTTGGCCAGATAATCAATCATAGTTGGCATACCCTGCTGCACTGATCTAAATTCTTGCCCTCTTAAAACTCCCATAGACATAGCTTGCTGTAGTTGAAGCATAGCTCCTTCTTTGGCTGCCCCTTCAGTTCCTGCTATAGTAAATTGTTTATTTGCCAATTCCATAAAACTTATTACTTCCTTGCTGCTTCCAAAGGTATCTTTTGCTGTTATTCCCATTGTTGCTGCTGCATTGGCAGTAGCAAAATAGTCCGCCCTAGATCTTTGAGCTGATTCAAAAAGAGCTCTTTTGATATTTTCTGGATCCTCATTTGCTTTTGCCATTATATTTACTCTGGCATTCATTGTCGTTATCTCATCTGATAATCCTAAAAGTTTCTTCCCAAAAGTAATTCCTCCTAATGTTAAAGCTAATCTTTTTGCTTTTGCTATAAGTCCTTCTAATGGACCTCCACCTTCACGAAACCTATTATTGAGTCTGCCAGCTTCATCTCCATTTTCTCTTATTTGATTTTCCAGTTCCTGCTGCCATCTTAATAAATCAACAGAGGTTTGATTAAGTAAATTTTGAGATGCTTGGAGAGATGAGGTATCAATATTTATATTTGTATTATTTACTGCTCTAAGTGTAGATATAACATTATTCACTGAATTTACTATGTTCATAAGTGGTTGTGTCATACCATTCATAAGATTAATACTTGCATTTATTTGTGCCATCCTATCCCCTCCTTATCTCTTTTTTCTGTTTCTTTTTGATTTCTTTTCTTCTTTTTTCTCTTGTTCTACTTTCTCCAGTATACATGCATCTACAAATGCCCTTTCATTTTCTGGAAGACTTAAATATACACTTGGCAGCATTTTTAATTTATGAAGGCAATAGTAGGCAAGATTTGCCTCGCTATCACCTTCCTTTATTAGTTTTTTGCCTGTTTAACCTTTTCTTGGTATGTTTCAGTAAAACCATTTACCTCTTGAACTTTCATTAAAAGTCTCTGATATTCTCCAGCTGTGAACATCACTTCTAAAAGATCTACTTCATTTTTTACCTCATAACTATCTTGAAGTTCCGCATTTCTCAAATCTGGTTCAGATATACATGTAGTCATCAGTAAGGCCATGTATTTATTAGTATCAAAATCTATTGCCCCACTTTTTAAATCTTTAATTTGAGATTGAGCTCTTAACTGAGCATCCAATTTCCCTGATATTGCTCTTATTTTAAATTTAGCTGGTTTTCCCTCTTCATCTAAAAATCTATCTGATGGAGCATATTCTACCACTCCTATTGTTTTTGCATTTCCTTTTAAAAATGTTGTTAAACTCATATTTCTCTCCTCCTATGCTATAAATCCATCTAATGGTTTAAATGTTTCTTGTATTTCAAAATCTTCAAATGTAAAATCGAAGTCCTCATCCAAATAATCTGCATCTGCATCAAATTTGGCTAATATTCCCCCATCTAAATTACAATCCTTAAATATTACTGTCTGTCTTCCTACTGCTGATGTAGGATCCTCATTTGTTACCATGATAGTGAAATATGTATCTATCCCATCATTTTTATACTTTTCTAAAAGTTCTCTCATTACAGATTGATTGAAATGGCATGTCATTGATCCTGTTCCAGTCCATCCATTTGCTTTGTTTCCTTTTCCAGGCCTTCCAAGTATAGGAACTTCTGTTTTATTTTTTTCAAAAGTTGCTTCAAAAGTTATTGCCTGCATAAAATTATATCTATTTCCATCTATTGTGATATAGCATTCTGCTTCTGAACCACTTATAGCATCTTTTCCATGCATTGTTACTCTTCTCATTTAGTTTCTACCTCCCTTTACACAACAACTACTGTCATATATAATTTTTCCATTACTCCCACAGGTTTTATTCTGTCATTTACTAAAACTGATACTTTGTCAGCTCCTTCTAAGACTGTAACTTCTTTAGGATTAAAATCTTCTATAACTTCTATTCTCTCAAGCTCTTGATGATGAGCTGTTATATCTGTCCATAAAGCAACTCTTCCTGGATTATTATTTCTAGTTTTACCAAGATGTCTTTTATTAAACAAACTTGCCACGTCCATTGCTACTTGATCCAATATTCTTATAACTTGATTTCTGTAAAAGTCTTCATTTTTATAAATACTCCAATTGACAAAACTGTTAATATCAGATAGAACTGCTATAGCATTATCAACTTGATGAAACATGAAGTGTCCTGCTTTCATTCCTTGTTCTAATTGTGTTTGAGTGTAATCTGTTTTTATTTTAAATGAACCATCATAATTTTTATTAGTTAATGACTCATTTATTGCACATCCTGCATTTGCCCCCACTAACCAATAAACTATTGAGGCTTCATTCTCTCCAGTGTCAGTACATGCATTAACTACATTGATTACTCCCTCGTAATCAGCTTCATAATCATACAACACACACTGATACTTAACTCCTACTTCATCTCTCATTCTTTTAGTATGCTCTACATACAACTGTTTAGTTACTTTATCTGTAACAGCTGCTCCTATAGAGTTAAATCTATATTTTTCAGATTTTTCTAAGAAAGTTTGATGGGAAAGTCCTGTAGAATCTGTTCCATTTGTTCCGCCTGTTAATGGTATTCCTGCTGTAGCTTCTAAAGTTGCTTCTTTCTTCCAAACAACATAATCATTATCTTTTAGTTCTGTAGTTGCTGCAACGGTTTGCATATCAACTAAAGAAATTCCAATATATGTAGATACATCAAATTTATCATCTTCATCTACACTATCAGCAATTATAACTTTTATATCATTTCCTCTTACTCCTGCATATTTAGCTGTAGCAAAAGTATTTGAAGCTTTTACTCCTCCTGATCCATTTAATCTAAAACAGTATACTGTTTTAGCATTTTGAAATATATCTCTGAGTGCTTTCATTTTGTCATGTGTGTATTCATAACCAAAATACTTCATACTATTTGTTTGAAAATCTGAGTTTTCAACAGTGAATATTTCATTCTCAATTCCCCAGTCCAAATTAAATCCCATACACGCATACCCTCTATCAGCAATATTTACATAAGCTGCCGCTGCACTTACAAAGTTAATATAGGTACCTGGAAGCACCTTGTTTTGAGTTAGCCATGTTCCTCCTCCAAATGCCATTTATTTCACCCCTTTTTTTAAATAGTCATCTATTATTTTTTCTACTTCTTTAAATGAATATTTCTTCTCATCTTCAAGCAGCACTTTTAATAGAATTTTTTTACTTTTATATTTCTCACTATTTACTAAAGAATTTTTAGTAAATTTTTTCTCTTCTACAATAGTTTCTTTAATTTCTTTTGCCACTATATTTCCTCCTTACCCTTTTGTTTGATAATTCCCATTTAAAATTTCCATAAATGCTTCTTCTGGTACTTCTAAATAAGCAAAGAAATTGTAATCAACAAATAAATTCAATACCCCATCAATTATTCTATAACTTCTGTTTGTCCCTCTAAGTTTATTTATTTCTTCTTCTCCAATTTGTTCTATAAATTCTAAAGCTCTCATCATTCTTTCAGCTATAAAATACATATCTTCATTTGATATTTTATCTTCTTCAGGAAAATACTGGACTACAAAGGATTGATTGAATTTATATCTTCTATTTAAAAATTGTTTTTCTGCTGCATTTATTCCTTGTATAAAAAAACAAGGCTCTTTAAAACCTTGTGGTATTTGTTCCATATATATTTGATATGTATCTTTAAACTCATCTGATAAAGCTTTTCCTATACCTGCTATAATTCCATTCATCATCTAAACCACTCCCTGAACAATTCTGTCAGCTTTTTTTCTATAATTACATTTAGATTCTCTGATAGCTCTTTTTCTGAGATAGTAAGCATAAAGTGCCCTTGTACCCAGCCTTTGTGATTTCTTGTTCTGTGCCCAAACTCCACATAAGATGCATATTCTACTGAATTAAATATTTCCACTGAATAGGTTTCACCAGACTTAATAGCAGGTCCTATATCCCATCCTCTTCTCAAAGTACCACCAGTTTTACTTGATGTACTCTGCATAACTGTTTTTGTTCTTCCTGTATCAATTCTTCTCTTCTTGGGCTTTCCATTCCTTGTTGTTTCGCCTTGAATTACCTCATATCTATAAATCTTTTTAGTGACTGGTATTTGTTTTCCATATATCCCAACAGGAGTTCTTTTAATTACTTTTCTCAGTAATCTTGCTGCTATCTCATTTGCAAGCTCCACTATAACCCATCTTGTTTCTTCTGCCAATTTTTCTAATTGCTTTGAAAAGTTTTCAAGTTCTTTAAAATTGATTTTAACTGCATTACCCATTATGCATATTCCTTTACTAGAGTTAAAATTATCTCTTGATGAGTACTATATATAGCTGGAGTTCCACTATTTTTATATTCTGCAGTCCTTCCATTTCTAGTTATAACTATTTTAGAACCTTCTTTGATAAGCAGTTCTGGAGCTATGAATAGTTTTATCTCCTGAGAGATCTTATTATTACTCTCAGTTTGATTAGTAGGGGATATAGTTTTAAATGATATCCTGCATTGTTGATTCTTAACTGCTAAATTATCATCTGTAGGCTTTGTAATTTTTGTTTTAGGGTCTTTTATCATGCCACTCTCATAAATATTACATGTATCATCATAAAGCTTTTCTATTGACTTTCTGCACGCTGCTATATATTTTTCTTTTCTTGTCATCTTGACATCCTCCTAAACCTAATTAATTCTCTGTCTCTTCCAATCATTAAAAAGTTTATTACAGCATTTAATCTTTGTTCATCACTGCTTGCTGTTCCTTCTCCTAGATTTACACTTGTATCTCCTAATTTTACTTGATTAACTAGAAGTAATAAGTCATAATCTTCTGGTAACTCTCCAGTAGTTTTCTTGAGGTTTATATACTCTCCTGCTGCTTTATCCACCCATATTTCAAAAATAGAAGTAGGGAATGTATCAGCAGTATAATCCTGATTGGTTATATTATTTATGCTATTGAGAGATTTATTTATGAGGTATTCTAATATGTCTTCATCTTCTGTTGATACTGTTATTTTAAACATTTTCAATCTTAATTTTACTGCTTCAGCTATTCCCATGGTTTCCTCCTATTTTTCTTCTTTAGCCTTTTGGTATTCTAAAATTTTTTCTATTTTCTCATTTTTGTTTTTGCAATTAGAAATATCTACTCCCTCTCTTGCTGCTAACTCATCTATATCAAGAGCAGTCATTCCCTCTAAAGCTTTTTTAGTGTACATTTCTTTTTCTGTTGCTGTTTCCTCTGCTGTTACTTCTTCTTTCTCCTTTTCATCAATTGCTGCTTTTTTTACTACTTTCTCATTATTTACTACAGTATATCCGTGGTCTTCAAACCATTTTATCAATCTTATGTCTTCTGTTTCTCCTACTCCATTACAAAAAGATACACTGGCAGAAACTCCAGTGTATTCTTTGTTAGGACATATTATTTTAGCCATAATTTTCCTCCTACTATTGAACTTTGATTTTTCTTAATACTCCTGCTGCCTTTGTTGTTTTTAATACAACTGCAGCTAGTGCTTCTACTTCTCCAGTTTTTACTGCTCCAGCAGTATTATAGTCAGGTAACCATGTTTTTATGAATTGTCCTGGAGTAGTTACTGCATGAAATCCATCTAATCCAAATCTTATAGCATACAAAGATGTTTCTCCTGTAGATGTATCAGTTTTAACTACTGGATCATTAGTTCCTGCTTTCGCTCCTAAATCCACTAAAGGAATTGTATTGTATGATTCCACTTGTTGACCAAAATCATTTTTTGTTACTTGATACATTCCTGCTCTTCTTGCACATGCTCTTATCTTAGCAATAAGCTTTGTATTTCCTCCAATCATTGATGGAGTCCCATCTAATCCCATAAGAAATTCATCTAATACATCCAAAAACTCTTTCCAGTTAGTATCTACTGCTGCTGATGTAGATAAATCTATTGGAGCTGTTGGAACAACTTCTGTTGATGAACCTGTAAGAGCTTTATCAAGTCCATCAAATGCTTTGTTATCTACTGCACTATCACCATTGATTACATTTTCATTAAATAGTGCTGATGCAGCTTTAATCTTTTGCTGCATTTGCAGTGTTACTTCACTTATAATTCCTCCCATATCAGCTATTACTCTATCTATTTGGAATGCTCCTCCAAATATTTTTATATCAGCTGTATGTCTTTCTTTTTCCACTTCTTGAGCTGTATACTCTGTATTTACTTCTCTAAAAGCTGCTGTTGGCTGTGTTTTTAATCTTGTGTATGCATATGTAAGAGTTGCTCCTCCTCCAGTTGGTGATACACAATCATCCCATGGGATGTTGGCCATTATGAAGTTACTTTTTGCAAATTCATCTATTACCCCCATTTGTAATGCATCTTGTACATTTAATTTTGCTTGTGCTAATGTTACTGCCATTTATATCTCCTCCTTAATTTTTATTAAATACTCCAGCTAAAGCTGTTGCTACTGCATCCCCTAAACTTGCAGGGGTTGTCACTGTTCCTTCTGGTGCTGCTGGTGCAGGCACATATCCTTTTGGAATTGATGGTTTTGTGTTTGTTTGAGTTTCCTCAAATAAATATGCATCTGATTTTTTAATAGCTTCTAACTGCTCTGTAAGTCCTTCTAATGTTCCATCATCCTTTAGTTTAATTTTTTCACTATCTAATAAAGCTTTTATTGCCTTATTATTTTTAACCTTTGCTCCATTTAAAGCTAATTCAAGGGCATTATTTTTCTTTAAATTTGATAACTCTGTTTTATAAGTTTCTTCCTTAGTTTTGTTATCGTTTTGTAGATTTTGAATCTGAGTTTTTAAAGCTTCTACATCTCCAGTTGATTTTTTTAAATCTTCCAATTGTTTGTCTCTTTCTGCTACTGATGTTTCTAGTTGCTGTTTTTTGGTATTAACTTCATCAAATCTTTCTTTAGGTATATATTTCCCATTTATTGCTGTAGTATGTGCTTCTAATACCTTTGTAGCTTGTTCTTCTGTTAATCCCATTTTCATTAATACTTCTTTAGTCATTTTTCCTCCCTAACTACTTCATTTTTTTACAAGGTAAGACCTTGAGTGCAGTTTCTTGTTCTTTTCCGCCTGCAATACTAAAAAGGCGAGATTTTTTGTATTAAAAAAGCACCTAGATTTCTCTAAGTGCTTAATTTACTCTTTTATTCCATACTTTTCTTTTAATTCTTTAAGCTTTTCTTTATAAAACTTTTCATCATTAAACCATAATTGCATTTTATCAAGCCATGCTTTTTCATCCTCAAAAGTCAAATTTGAATTTTTATTATCTAAAATAGTAATTTCATCAACATTACCTTGATAGAACTTCTTTTCTTTTTTCTCACTCATTCAGCTCCTCCAAATAAATATAAAATTTATTATCTTGAGTATATTCTACATTAAGAACTTTAAATTTACAATTTCTTTCATAAAGAACTTCATCTTCACTCAAGCCAAATTTACTAATATCCCTTGCTTTTTTTGAATTTGGTATTATAAGCCTTATTGGCATGTTATCATCATAAATTTCTCCCTTTGATGTAGATGTATATGCTTTGAAATCAAATATCTTTTTACCAGGTACGCAATCCCATATAAATGTTTTAAATTCTGTTGTGTTTTTGATATCTAATGTTCTTATAAGTTCTCCTTCATACTTAGGCATCTTTTTTAAAGCACTATCAAGATTTTTTACCCATTCTTTTTCTTCAATACTCAATTCTATTCCATTTCTTAGTTTATCATTAAGGATATACATACTAGGACTTTTATATTTCATCAAAGCACTCTCTTCAATATATGTAAGACCTGTGTTGGTATCTTCTTTTACATATTTTTCTTTCCATTCCTTGTATTTCATATTCTCAGGAATCTTATATGTTTTTCCATCTGTTCCCCTAGCTATTCTTTCTGCATCAAAATTTTCAGGAAACCATGGAGCCGTAGTAGTTCTACACCAAACATGAAAAGGTGGAGCTGTTATTCCTACTTGATAATCTTTCATATCAAATACTTTTCCATCCATTTCCTGGCATATTTCAGATGTTTTACTATCTAAAGTTGCCACTATTTCATATTTACTCAAGTTTAATGCCTTAAATGACTTTTCTCTGGCCTGTGAAGAGTATGCAGCTGATTCTGTCATTACCAGTCTAGCTGCTACACTCTTTTTTATATTAAATTCTTTAGTGATAGAAGATATAAGCTTGTCTGGAGCTTCTCCTCTGATAAAGTTTTGAGTAAGTCCTGTGTGTAAAGTATTAATCAACTTTGTCTTATCTTCCCAAATTCTTTCTGAGAAATTCTTTCCATCTGCTGCCCAAGGCTTATGAATAATAGTATTAACTTTATTAGTATCAAGTCTATTTAACGACCATCCTATACCATTCCCTTTTTGTATCTCATAAGCTGTATGATAATATGTCTCTCCATAGGTCCTTATAAGATAATTCTGCATTTCCTTGTCTCTTACTCCATATATTCCCTCAACTTCATTTTGTATCTGAATTTTTAGAGCTTCTAACCTAGAGATATGAACCCTTGCTGATGCATTCTCAAGTTCTTTCATCCAAATGGGAGAAATAGCATTAGTTTCTCCAGCTTTTATGTACTCTTTTACACTCCATTTAAATTCTGCAAGTTCTTTAGCTGATAGCATTCTTTTAGCTTCTAATAGACTAACATTGTTGTTCTTTGCTATTCTCATATACCAATCATTTATATCTCTTTCTATGTTTCTAAGTACTATATCATATTGCTGTTCTATTCTCTTTGCATATGCTCTGGCATCCTTGTTTATTCTTTCTTCCTCTTCTGTAAATCTTTCTTGCCAATAACTACTCTTCTTTGACATCTGGATCACCTAGATTTTTAAAAGCCTCTGGATACACTTCCATTTTTTCTTCTTTTTCCTTTTTCATCCTTTCAAGTTCTGCTTTTGGTTCTGCTACAAATGGATGCATTGATACAAGTGTTTCTTCAGATATAATTCCTACGGATTTTGCTATATTCTCTATTGTCTGTCCTTCATTTACAAGAACATCTCTGTCAAATATAACTTGTAAAGTGGTATCTTTTTCTTTTCCCAAATGTACATTCACAAACCATAACAGCTGTTCAAAAGAAGCTTGAAATTCTGTCTCCATATTATTTGCATCTAAATCTATATCTGCATACATGGATTGTATGTTCATCTGATTAGGATTTGCTCCCATTCTTTCATCCTTAGCATCAAACCCTCTTCCATTTTCTATAATAGCTTTTTTAAGCATTTCTAATATTGTTTTATAGTTTTCTGAGTTTACCTCAACTTGAAGTGTTTTAACATCTCCTGATATTCCTTCTACTGCATTAACTTTAATAATCCCATCTTGTAAATCCCTTCTGAAATCTGCTGGATCTTCTCCACCAAAATTTACTAAAACAAATATTGTATTTCTTATATCCTCTGTAACATTGTCTTGAAAATTAGATACTATTGTATTAATAGCATCCTGTAAACTTTTTACCCTCGCTATAAGAGGTATTTCCTGTTGATTATATCTAAATGGTATAAAAGGAATTTTGGCCCAGTTAAAAGGTTTTTCCTCTTCTCCTTCTGTAAAAATTACATAAGGGATGTTCTCACATTCCAATGAGCACACCCCTCTTTTTCTAACATATCTATCTATTCCATTCTTTTTATACACTTCTACTTTCTCAATGGTTTCATAAGTTCCAAGTACAGCCTCTTTATATACTCTTATTACCATTTCTAGTTCTTCTTTATCCTTATCTTTATAAATTGGTAATATTTCAGAAGGTTCAAACTGTCTCAATTTAAAATTACCTTCATTGTCATAGTATGGATGTAACCATCCTACGCCATTATTTAAGGCATTCTCAGTTAAATATTTGAATTTTCTATGAAAATTTTTATCAAATATTTTTTGTAATTCTTCTGCGTATTTCTCATCTTTGCTTTTAAAAGAAATAGGTTTTCCTACTAAGTAATTAACTTTCTGATCCACAAGTTTACTATACTGATTATCAATTATTTTATGATTTACCAAAGCAAAATTTTCAACTAAGTCTCCTTTTTCATTTCTAACCAGCCTTTTTTTATTGAGAATATCCTGCTTCCCTCTGTAGTAGTCTTCTCCTGTAATCATCATCTTTCTAGACTTTGACATTTCCCAGTTCTGAATTAATTTTTCTACATAACTTCTCTCCACCTTCTTTTCCACCTTCTCTTTACTTTTAGAAAATAATTTTTTTATCCACTCAAACATATTTCACCTTCTTTGTTTTTACCACCCAAATCTTTTTACATTATTATTTTTCTCAGCTACCCCTGTCAGTACATCTGGTCCATCATCATATTTATTTTTCCCCTCTTTCTGATAAGTTAAAATAGCTTTTGCAAACTCTGGCCATCTGTCCATCCAATTCTTTGGAAAATATATATGGTCCATCACCCAAGTACTGTTTGAAAGTATTCTAGCTTGTTTATTCTTCGATTGATGAAACCAGTTTATCTTGGTTTTATTACTCTTATACTTTTCTTTCAGAATTCTTTCTACTGACCTTGCAAAGCCTCTACCCCCATTGTTACTTTCTATGTCTGCCTCATTAACTCTGTAATCATATAGACTGTTAGCTAGTAGAGGCTCTGTTATTTCCATAGAATCTTTAGTGTAAATGACATCTAGCACATATGCTTCTTTCTCATATACTCCATAGTTGATGGAGCAAAGATAATCTGATCCTGTGTCTGCTGTATCTGTATAGTTTTTAATTGTTGTAAATAGCAGATTCCCATTTGCATCTTTTGGTAGAGTTTCATAGGTTTTTATACTACTATAAAGTTTCCCTTCAATGTCAATTGGTTCTTGCTGATAGTTAGCATAAACTATTGCCTTATCCATGTGTTTTGTCTTAAAGTTAAAATCTTCTACACTTAAAATATCTTCATCTAAGCTTTTCCCATCATCTCCTATAGCTTTATAATTAATATGATCTACATCATCAAAATTTTCTAAGATGAAACCTGCTAAGTCATTTGTAGCCCATCTTGTCATAATTATTATGAGTTTGAAACCTTTTTCTGTTCTTGATAACATTGTATTTGTAAACCAATCTATGTGGCTTTCAAGTTTATTAGCATTGTATGCCTCTTCTGAGTTTTTTATAAGGTCATCTACAATAATGACATCTGCTCCAAAACCTGTTGATGTTCCTGTTGGAGATGTGGCAAGATAATTAGCTACTTGACTTCCTTCAAGTGCCCATTTACTCATGGAAGCTTCTCCATATTTAATTTTAGTTTCTGGAAATATATCCTGATACACTATTACGCCTTGAGATGGTTCTGTTGCTATGGTGTCTCTGACTTGCTTAGCAAAAGTAGATGATAACATTTCATTGTATGAGCCTGTCATAACTCTCAATTTATTATTTTTCCCTAACAGCCATTGCACAAACATAGTAGCGCTCCTGCTTTTTCCAAATCTAGGCGGCATATTTATTACCAGCACTTTCTTGTCCGATTCCATAAACTTTTGTAATCTATCACAAAGCTCTACTAGATAAGTTCTATCTGTTCTATAAAAATCAGGTGCCATCAAATGGCAATAAAAAAAGAACTCACGCCTTGCAAGTTCTAGTTTAGCTTGTTTTATAATTTCACCATTACTTATTTTCATCTTTTATCAACTTCTTTAATTCTTCTGTACTAAGTCCAGCAAAAGGATTATTGCCTTTTATTTCTCCACTATGCTCTACTGCTGTTTTATCTCTCCATACTCCTGGCTTTCTGTTTTTCAACCAAAATATTTGTGCTGTAGTATCTCCTGGTATATGTTTAGTAACTGTTTTACTTTTACTCGTTCCATCAGATAGTTCCTCATATGTTTCCTCATCATAAGTATATCCTAAAGCTCTTTTTAATAGAGCATTTTCAACCTCTGTATCAACTACTTCTTTTCCTCTTTTTAGGGACTGCGAAAACTGCGGATATTTTTCTTTATATTCATAAAAAGTTCTTATTCCTATTCCTAAATTCTTTGCTATTTGTTCATCAGTGAGCCCATCTCTAGCCCAACCTTCAACAAGTATTAATTTATCTTTCACATGTGTTTCCCATTTTGATTTTGCCATGAACTCACCTCCAATTTTTATGCAATAAAAAAGAGAATCAAATTAATGACTCTCCTCTAACTCTTTTATTTTTGATTCTATTTTAGTGATTGCGTTTAATAAGTCCAACAACTCCCCACTTAGACCGTAATCATGCTGGTATTCTTCCCATTTATCATCATAAAAATTGTTAAATTTTTTTAAATTGATTTTTGTTTCCTCTATATTTTCTTTATTCATTTCTCTAAAAACTTGATAAGCCCAAAGTTTCCATTCTCTAAAAGCTCCAAATAATTGGCTATGTTCTTTATCGGTCATAAAAATCACCTCAGTATAATATTTTATATTCATTATATCAAAGAAAAAATAACTAATCAAATCCATTTAAATATAAAAAGGCCAAAGGATTTTCTCCCTTGACCCAATTCTATATTTTACATAATATCACATGTCAATAGTGACATTCAAGGACATTGTTGGACATTTATGGACATAATTTAAAACTTTTTAATGCTTCACCATGGATTCTTGTCACTTGTCTCAAGGAATACCCCATTTTCTCTGCTATTTCTTCCCAAGTCTGATTAAGAATATATCTCAATCTTAAAACTGCTCTTTCGTTAGTATTTTCCAACTTATCTATAGCTCCACTTAATTTTATCTGAAAGTCACATAATTCATTAAGATCTTTTTCCATCTCAATGATTTTATTCATTTTATTTACTATTCCAGAATCATCCTTAATAGGTCCTCCTTGAACTTTTTCTGCCAGTTTTATAGCTTTAAGTCCATCAAGATTGCTTTTAAGTTCTTCTAGAACTTCCTTTTTAGTTTCTATTTCTAAATTTATTCTGTATCCCTTTTTCAAGTATTCTTTTTTTGTCATTTTGTTTCACCTCTTTTTTACCCATTTATTAAAAACTTTTTTCATTTTGATTTCTTGATAAACCCCTATCAATACCATAGCAAGCAAGGCTCCCAACATTATGTAAGTTGGTATAAACACCATCCCCCAGCTTAAATCTATTTTATTCAATAATTTTAATGTTACCATTATTATTTGCATGATGTTAAAAGCATTTGTTGTCATACTACACCTCACATTATTAAATATAACCCTATTCCAACACCGATAGCTATACCAACTAT